>TARA_R110002020_G_scaffold83781_2_pt1 | contig 33271 bp, 35 predicted proteins | sample TARA_R110002020 | Tara Oceans TARA_R110002020 (sample SAMEA4396489) | marine metagenome | biome: Westerlies Biome; feature: [MES] marine water layer (ENVO:01000295) within the mesopelagic zone...; material: water (ENVO:00002006), including particulate matter (ENVO:01000060) such...
TAGCCCAAGAGAATATAATTTTACAACTGATAAGATTATAGCTTCAATACCACATAGTGAGTTTACCGATCTAAAACAAGAGTATACAAACGACAAAGAGTTTGTAGATTGGATAAATGAAGAAAGCAGAAGTAGAGATGGGTTTAGTAGCTTCTACTCAGGATTAGATGCTATAATAAAAGAAGATGATATATTACTACAATATATATTTAGATATATCAATATACAAAATGATTCAGTAGATTTAGATTTTGAATATGACTTAGAATTATTAGAAAATGCATAGAGAACTAACATACGATAAGTGGGTAAAGTATATCCATGATTATCAATTAAATAAATACACACAAATGAAGAAAATATACATAGACAATAGTAAGTTTATGGAGTTAGTAGATGAGATTGCTACTCAACTAACTGAACTTAAATTAGGAGAAGATACTTATGCTTATAGTAATGAAGTAGGGCAAGAAGATGTGTTAATGTTTCAGGAAGATGCTCACGACTATTACAATGGTACATATGATGAGATAGAAGAATTAATTAACAATACGATAAACGTATTTAGTAATAATGATAAAAATTAAATAGATATGAAAGAAGAAACCAAAGAAGAGTTGTTTAATACTCTTTACGATTTAGAAATATTCCTTGAATATGATAAAACAGAACAAGGAAAAATAGTTGGCGAACTAATAAATAAATTGCAAAAAGAATTATTAACTTTAAAGAATTAAACAAATGGAAGAAAATATTATTGAAAGATTAAACCTAACTGAACAAGAAGTTATTAATATAGTTAGTGAATGGTATGAAAATGGAATGTATCCAAATATCTTACACGATGAAGATGGATACGAGTTATGTGAAATAACCCAGAGATTGTGGGAAAGAAAAAGATCAGAAGAAATAAAACAATTAAATTTAAAAATAAAAACAAATGAGTAAAAGAAAAGGTAAAACAAACATTAAGATGGCTATCTATGATGAGATTAGAAAGATAGATAGTAGACTAAAGAAAAAGAAAATAATAGACAATCCGGAAGAAGCAAATAGATTAATAGCTAAACGGGAAAACTTAACAAATAAATTAAGATGAAAGAAATATACGATATAATTCTAAAAGAAAAAGCTAAGGATTGTCCTAACAAAGAGTATATTCAATTCCTGCAACAAATGACTGACAAACCACCTAAAGAATATTTCATAGATGAGATAAAAAGACAGGAAATGGAAAAAGAACTATATAAGAGTAACACTCAGGAAATAGAGGACTTTTTTAAAAATAGTGGCGAAACAGAAGAGTCAACAGAAGACTATAAACAAATAGAATTTAATAATAATAAATATATAAAATGGTTGCAAAACCACGATAAAAATTAAATAATATGAAAATAAGAACTCAAATTACAATACCTGTTTTTTGTCATGAAGATGAACATGGGAGAATTATATTAGATACTGAATATATGAGAGAATATTTTGAGGAACAACTCAATAGATTATATTTAGAGACTAAAATAGGAAAAGAAGAATCTTGGAAAAAGAATCAATTAAAAAAACAAAAAAGATGAAAACAGACTACTTAATAAAACAAATAGGTAATGAAGTAATAGATTTATTACTTGAAAAAAATAAAGCATACGGAGATACAGCAAACGATCCTCCACAAATATTCTCTAAGCTATCTCCTAAAGAAGGAATACTGGCGAGAATAGATGATAAGTTAAGTAGAATCAAGCAGGTAGGTATCAATGATAAAACAGAGGATACAATTCTTGATCTAATTGGATACCTTATTTTATATAGGGTACAGATAAAAAAAGATGCATGGAATAACATTGATTATTCTATAAAAAATTCCCCAAATGGGAAGTAAATTCCCCAAATGGGAAAAAAAGAAATAAAAATAAGTTAAACAATATTTGGTCAAGTAATACAAAAGTATTATCTTAGCTGCCTAATTCAAATCAACTTAAATTTAATATGAAAAAACATATATTTGACGCTTATGCTACTGCGATAGCAAAGCAATTTCATTTGACACTCGATCAGATGTTTACTAAAACAAAAAGAAGAGAAATGGTAGATGCAAGACAAATGCTCTACTATTTATGTATGGAAAGACCTATACGTATCTCTTACATTCAAAGATTTATGGAAGAACAAGGGCATAGCGTTTGTCATTCTACTATTATTCATGGATATAAGAAAGCTAAATCAATGATTGATAAAGATAAAGATTTTCAAGAGGTAGTTTCTAAATTACAAAATGCATAATAAAGAAGAGATTTTTTCACAAGCACTTAAAGATACTAATGCTATTCACGAACAAAAACCATTAGGATATAGTGTTATTAACTATGGAGTTAAAATACAAAAGTTTCCATCTAAGATAGAGATATTAAATTGTAGTAAAAGTGGAGATTATTTTCAGGAATGTTCTGATGATGAATACGAAATGTTTTTTATTCATGGATGGAGAAAAGGAGGATTACGTTTATCTATGATGAATTGTAAAAGAAAGTTAGATCTTATAGAAGAAAGAATTAAAAAAGAAGTAAACACAAGGAAAAACGATAAGCATATCCAAAAATTAAAAACAAGTAGAGAAAATCTACTTATTAAATACTCAAAAAGAAATAAACAATTAAATAAATTAACAAATGGAAAAGAAAAAGAACATTTTTAAGGAGTTATCATCCATCTCTATAAAAGGGAAAACTGATAAGAAAGGAAAGTTTGATTACTTGTCATGGGCAAGTGCTTGGAGTATGATTAAAAATGAACATCCATCTGCTCAAAGAAAAGTATATGAATCAGAGCATACTGGATTAAACTTTTTTAGTGATGGTAAAACTGCATATGTAAAAGTAGGAATCACTATAAATGATATGGAACATATTGATTACTTACCGGTAATGGATTATAGAAACAATTCTATTGCTATTGACAAAGTTACTTCAATGGATGTTAATACTGCTATTCAAAGGTCAACTGCTAAAGCTATTGCTATGCATGGATTAGGTCTTTCTTTATGGATTGGTGAAGACACTATACTAACTACTTCACCATCTCAAGCAGTAAGTAAAAACCCTGTACCTAAAACTAAAACTTTGGTAGAGTTAAATATAGGAGATGAGAATTGGGATAAGGTTTTAAAATATGTAGCTGACAATAAAGAATTAGGATTGCCTAAAATTATAAAAAACTTAGAGGTTAAATATAAAATTAAGGCAATAGTAAAAAAAGAAATCTCTAAGCATATTAAGTAATGGATAAGGACTTACAATTACTTAGAGAGGATAGCCATTACTATGGTCAATTTGGAAAACAATTCTTATCCAACTCTGACATTATAACTCTATTAAATGATCCTAAAAATTTTAGGAAAGAAAAAGCAATGACTAAAGCTATGCTTATAGGAAGATATTTCCATACTGCTATGTTAGAGCCAGAAAAAATAGAGAGCGTAGAGTTTTGGACAATTGATGCTTCAAGTAGAAATACTAAAAAATATAAAGAGGAACTCTTACATTATAAGAGGCCTTTAATGATGTTGACTAAAGAAAAAGAATCAGTAGATATAGCTATCAATACAATGAAAAATAATTTAGAGTTTTATGAAGCTATATATGATGAGGAAAATTCTTATGAAGTACCCGCTATCCATGAAGTTATGGGAGTTATGTGGAAGGGTAAAGCAGATATAGTAACTAAAGATATGTTAATAGATCTTAAGACTACATCCAATATAAAGGACTTTAAATATAGTGCAAGGAAATATAATTATGATAGCCAAGCATACCTATACCAAACCTTTTTTAATAAACCGATGGTGTTCTATGTGGTTGATAAATTAACTTATGAGTTAGGTATATATCATCCAACACAAACATTTTTAGAGTACGGAAAAAGTAAAGTAGAAAAAGCAGTAGAAATATATAACCAATTTTATAGTAAAGATGCTGAAGAAGATATTGAAACATACATTATTAAGGAATTACTTTAATAAAAAAGAAAAAGTAGTGTGGTTGCAAATTCCAACCAACCTCACTTCACAGGCCGAAAGAGATAATCTCATGGAGGCTACAATAGACAAGTTGGAAAAAATAATATATAAAAATTTTTAATTATGGCAGATGAAAAAATCTACGTAGGAAACGGAGTTTCTAAGTTTGACGGAAACATGATCTCATGCAGTTTATGTTTAACTGACTTACCCCAAGAACATATGTTCGAGTACAACGGGAAGAAGTATGTTAAGTTAAATGTATCGGCAAAAAGAGATGGTGAAGATGAGTATGGGAAAACACACTATGTTGTGGTTGACACATTCAAACCTGAACCAAAGAAAGAAACAATACCTCAAAAGGACGAGGACTTGCCTTTCTAAATTTAAAGGAAGGGTTGTAATCATTAACAAATAAAAACTCAGCGGTTATACTTTGTAAAGATTATGCTCCCTCTTTTTAAAACATTAAGTTAGGGGTTAAATTCCCCTTTCTTTTTGTTTTTCGTGTCGAAGTGTCAACGATTTCATAAAATATTAAAGCTTTAGTAATATATATTCTCTTATTCTTTTTTTATTCTATTTTTTTTATTTTATTTAACACTTTAACACTAAAAGAATAAGTATAAGTAGTAAAGAAGTAAATATAATCAACACAAAACCAACACAAATCAAATGGAAATAACAATTTTTAAGGATATTAAGGATACAGCCCAACCTTTTTATAGAGACGTATCAGCAATATTAGAAAGGATTCAAGAAGGAGCGTCCCAAGACATAGTAAGATCAATAAGGGCAGAAAAAGACAAAGAAGAAAGAAATAAATTAAAGCAATCATTACCAGCTATATGTTTTAGTGGTAAATTTACAAAAAGAAACGATGCATCTCTAAGCGAACATAGTGGGATAATATGTTTGGATTTTGATGGCTATGAGTCAGATAAATTATTATTAGAAGAAAAAGAAAAGCTAACTAAAGATAGATATACTTTTTCAGTATTTGTATCTCCAAGTGGATTAGGATTAAAAGTATTGGTGAAAATTCCAGCTGAAGAGGAAAACCATAAGAAATTTTTTAACTCTTTACAATCTCATTTTGACTCACCATACTTTGATATTACATGTAAAAATGTATCAAGAGTTTGTTATGAGTCATATGATCCTTTAATATATATTAATGAGCAGTCCAGTGTATTTAATCAGATTGTAGAGCAAGAATACCAAGAGGTAGTTAAGCATAAAGATATACAAACCCTCCCTATAACAGATGAAAATAAAATAGTAGATATTTTAATGAAGTGGTGGGAAAGAAAATATGGTTTTAAAAGCGGAGAGAGAAATAATAATATATATATACTTGCTTCAGCTTTTAATGACTTTGGAGTTACACAGACATTAGCTGAATATGTAATGAGTCCTTTTACTTCAGCGGACTTTAGTGATTCTGAATTAAGAAGAACAATTAAATCAGCCTACGCACAGAAACATAACTTTGGTACTAAGTACTATGAGGATGAAGAAAAAGTAAATTCTGTAAAGCAGAAAATGAGAAAAGGAATATCTAAGACTGAAATCAAAGCCTCATTTGAAGATGACACAAAAATAGATGATGTAGTTATTGATAATGTTCTAAGAAGATTTGAAGAGGAGCAGGATGAACAAAAGTTTTGGATTAAATCAGAAAAAGGTGTAGTTAAAATTATTCATTTATCTTTTAAAAATTTCTTAGAAGATCATGGGTTCTATAAGTTTAGCCCTGAAGGAAGTAAGAATTATGTGTTTGTAAAAGTGACTAACAATTTAATTGAACACGCATCTGAAAAAGAAATAAAAGATTTTGTTTTAGAATATTTATTAGAGATAGATGATACCAGTATATATAATTATTTTGCAGAATGCACAAGATATTTTAGAGAAGAATTTTTAACTTTATTATCATCAATAAGCGTTTATTTTATAGCCGATGATAAAGACTCAGCATATTTATATTACACTAATTGTGCAGTAAAAATTACTAAAGATGAAATAACTCCTATAGATTATTTAGATTTAGGAGGATATGTTTGGAAGGACCATGTGATAGACCGAGTATTTGATATATGTGAGATTACTAATTGTGATTTCAAAACATTTATATCTAACATTTCAGGTAGCGTAGAAAAGAGAATGAGGTCTATGGAATCAACCATAGGATTTTTATTACATGGATGGAAAAACTTATCTTATTGTCCGGCTACAATATTAAATGACGAGGTTATATCAGACAATCCTGAAGGGGGAACTGGTAAGGGTTTGTTTATGACAGGAATATCTCATATGAAAAAATTAGTAGTTATAGATGGTAAGTCTTTTAACTTTGAAAAATCATTTGCATATCAGTTAGTTTCAGCAGACACACAAATATTATGTTTTGATGATGTAAAAAAGAACTTTAATTTTGAAAGATTATTTAGTGTAGTTACAGAAGGATTAACATTGGAAAAGAAAAATAAAGATGCAATTAAAATACCATTCGCTAAATCTCCAAAGGTTGCTATTACTACGAACTATGCAATAAGAGGTAAGGGAAATTCTTTTGCTCGAAGAAAATGGGACTTAGAGTTAAACCAATTCTATACTAAAGAGTTTACTCCTCTGGTTGAGTTTGGTAAACTTATGTTTGGAGAGTGGGACGATAATGACTGGTGTCAATTTGATAACTATATGATATCATGCTTACAATTATATTTAAATAAAGGATTATTAAGAAGTGATTTTATTAATCAAAAGACAAGAAATTTAGCAGCCAATACATCTTATTCTTTTGTAGAATGGTGTGGTGTTATTGATAATAAAAAACACCCAAAATTAGTTACTGATAGTAGGATTTACAAGAATGATTTATACTTGGATTTTATTGATGACTACCCTGATTATGCTCCTAAAAGTAGAGAGGCTATTAGTCGTAATGAGTTTGGAAAGTGGTTAATGTATTATGCAGATTTTTTCTACGGATGTGATGCTTTGCAAGGGCGAGATAATATAGGTAGATGGATAGAGTTTATAGCTAAAGAACCACAAGCATCACTTGATTTGTAATGGAGTTTAGAGAATATCAAAAACAAATAATATCAAAAGGTATTGGTATTTTAAAACCTCATCGCTTTTTATATTTAGCAATGGAGGTAAGGACCGGAAAGACTTTAACCAGTTTAGGAATTTGCGAAAAACTGGATGTTAAGAAGGTATTATTTATAACTAAGAAGAAAGCTATCTCCAGTATTGTTAATGACTTTGAGTTATTAATGCCTGAGTTTGAATTAGAAGTTATAAACTATGAATCCCTACATAAGATACGACAAACAGGATGGGATGTAGTTATATGTGATGAGGCTCATGGCATGGGAGCATTTCCTAAACCAAGTGGAAGATCTAAAAAAGTTAAGAATATTATTTTTAGATGCAATCCTTACATAATTTTATTAAGTGGTACGCCCACTCCAGAAGCCTACTCACAAATGTATCATCAAGTATTTTTTATACCTAACAATCCTTTTGCAAAGTATAAAAACTTCTATCAGTTTGCTAATGACTATGTAGGAGTGGTTAAAAAAAAGATAGGAGGAATGTATATTAATGATTACTCTAAAGGAAGTAAAAAAATCATTGAAGATATGTCTCCTTATACTATTAACTTTAGTCAAAAACAGGCAGGATTTATAGTTGAAACCAAAGAGAATGTGTTAGAGGTAGAATTAAAAGATACCACTAAAGACCTTATTAAAAAACTAAAAAGGGATTTAGTAGTAGAAGGAGAGAGTGAGGTTATATTGGCTGACACTTCAGTTAAGTTAATGACAAAGGTCCACCAGTTATGCAGTGGCACTATAAAGTTTGAGAGTGGTAATTCAATGGTTGTTGACTTAAGTAAGGCTGAGTTTATTAAGAAACATTTTAAAGGTAAAAAGATAGGTATATTTTATAAATTTAAAGAAGAGCTTAATGCTATTAAAGAAGTCTTTGGAGATGATATATGTGTAGACTTAGAATGTTTTAATACTACACCTAAAAACATTGCCCTACAGATTGTTAGTGGTAGAGAGGGGATATCTTTAAGACAAGCTGAATGCTTAGTATATTATAACATAGACTTTAGTGCAACCTCTTATTGGCAGAGCCGAGATCGGATGACAACTAAAGATAGATTAAAAAATAATATCTATTGGATATTTAGTAAGGGAGGAATAGAGCCGGATATATATAAAGCTGTTGTGAAGAAGAAAGATTACACCCTAACACATTTCAAAAGGGATTTCGTAAATTTGTAGCATGGAAGACGAAACAAAAAAATTAGATGTGTCATTTTTTTTATATGTATTTTTAATTATTATTGTTTTCTTAATTGGAGTTTATTAAAATGAAAAAACTTATTACATTTACGCTTATATGGATTAGCCAAAACTTAGCCATTCCTTTTTGGGTAGTTGGGCACATCCATTTATCTATACATAATTTCCATGATGCTATAGAGATTATATCCTCTATAGCTATGAACATAATAGTAGCTATTGGATTTTATTTAGATTATAAAAATGACCGAGCAGCAGATACAAAGTAAAAGAATAAAGCAATTGGAGTCGGAAGGATACTATGTTCTTAAGCTAATCAAGACTAATAAGAATGGTATCCCCGATCTCCTTGCTATTCCACCTGGATGCGAGGTTTTATTTTCAGAAGTAAAAAAACCAACAGGAAAATTATCAAAGCTACAAGAGTATAGACTAAAAGAATTAGAAAAACATGGATGTAAAACCGAAATATATAAGGGAGGCGGGGTATGATGTAGACGAATACTTTGTAGAACAATTACAAGGTTTAGATATTCGGACAGGAATTAAAATTGCTAAGTTTATAGAAAAGAATGTAATTAAAATTCCTATGAATCGATTAGTGTCGACTGTATTAGGAGGATTAGTGGTAGATGATGACAATAATCCTGTTACTTTTGTTGTGGAAATTATAAAAGACAGTTCTCCTCACACTATTTTGTCTGATCTTAAACTTATAGAGATGGATGAATACTTAGATTTAATAAACTTAAATAAAAAATTAAATGGAAAACGAAAAAGTAAAAGCTCTCAAAACAATAGTTGAAGAAGTATGTGGAGTTGATTTAAATATAAAAACCCGCAAACGAGAATATATAAATGGCAGAGCAATATGCTATAAAATACTGAGAGATGTAGAGCTTTTAAGTTATCATGCTATTGGAAAAGCATTTAATAAAAGCCACTCAACAATACTACTTTGCCTTAGAGACTTTAAATATATGCTGCTAAGTGATGGGCAAATGAAAAGAAATTATAACGGTATCTTAGCTTTATGGGAGGGGATGACTGAGGAATATAAGGAGATAAAACCTCTTGAAATAAAAAAACAATTAAAATATTTGGAGGAACAGAATAAATTGTTAAATTTGTCATTAATTGATGTTCAAGAAAAGTATGATAAAAGATTAAAACAACTTGAAGATCGTTTAAAAAGTTAAAATATGAGATCCATATAAATGTCACGAGTAGCCACTGAAGATACTCAAATGATAAGTCACATTGAATACACATGTGATAGCATTCATGACTTTGGAACTGGCCTTTATGAAGACTTAATGGATAGAGAGCACGAGGAGGCTACAAAAAAAGCACAAGAACTTATTAAAGTATTATCAGACTTAATACAATCTATATCAGATGAAATATAGAAAGGCTACAGTATTAATAGTAGTGTGGCCTTCTTAATAAACAGTGGCGTATAAAAGTAAAAAAGACCAAGCCGCTGCCGGTAAACGCCACTATGAGGCTAATAAAACAAAGGTAAAAAAACGAACTCAAAAAAGAAATAAAACACAAAAACAAAAAAATAAAGAATATGTAAATGCGGTTAAAGAATTAACAGGATGTGTAGATTGTGGAGAAAAAAATCCTGTTGTATTAGATTTTGACCATGTAAGGGGAAAAAAAATATTATGCATTTCAGATATGGCACGAGGAGCATACTGTTTAGAAACAATACAAAAAGAAATAGCAAAGTGTGAGGTGAGATGCTCTAATTGTCACAGAGTAGCAACATATAACAGAAGAAAATGAATAAGCAAATAGCAAAAGAATTAAATGAATTTAGCAAAGTTATTGCTAAAAGATTCTCTTATAAAAATAGAGAAGGAAACGTAAGTAATGAATCGTTTGTAGTGGAAGAAGTGGTACCAACCTCGGACCATACATCTATAATCAAATTTAAAAAAAGCAGCGGGAAAATAGGAGTAGCATTTTGTTACTACATCGCTAAGGGACAATCAAAAGGATGGAAATACTTCTTCCCTACCGATTCTCATATAAACGGATTTCAGGCATTCTTATATTATAAATTGGAAGCAGAAAGATATAATTATAAATATAACTTTTTAGTTGACCAATATAATAGGAACAGAGATTCTAAAGATCACATAAAATTTGAGCATGAAATATAAAACAATTAAGAGCGTACTAAAACAGAATATAAAAAATAAAGTAAATACTTTATGGACGTGGGATAGGGAGGGACAAAACTTTACTCAAATATATCAGAACTATAATGATACACTCCCTATTTACACAGCCTTTCAACTGTTAGATGAAATAGAAAAAGAAATTAAGACGCAAGATTCTTAGCCTCTACAAGTTCCGCGCATTTTTCATACTCTTCGGTAAGAGTAAAATATTCTATTAAGGTATCATAGATATCATCCTCCATAGGGACAGGTTTCTTCTTAGGATTAAACATAAGATAAAGCTCTGCTGTTTCTTTCATCAGCTCCTCAACAGTTCTCTTTCCTAACAAAAGATTATAACTGTGTCGCATACAAAGGTCTTCATTAAAATATTTCATTTATTTGATTGTTATATATTTCTTACGGTTTCTAATTAATATCACTCCTGTTTGTAATTCATTTACTTCTCTACCTAATAAGTCATACATTTTATTGTAAGTAATTTTATTAAAGGTTAATTCATTTATAGATACAGGGTTGCTCATACTAAATAATATCCATGAAAACCCATCGTATATTAAAGAGTCACAATGCGTACATACTTCTAATGTGTTATTGGTATATAGATAAGCATCATAACAAAGTTTAATTGTATCTGAAGTTAGGATTTGCCCAAAGAAAAAATCCATACCTACCCCTGAATAACAGGTGGTAGCATTACATACTTGCCAATATACATCTATTGAGTCAGGAGAAAAGGGGATGAGTGCTGTATCAACACCTACAAACAAACCTTGTCCTTGATCGGTCCAATACGTTAGTGAATCACATGGATTAACCTGCGCTTGAGTTTGAAGTATAATTAAACCAAATAAAATTATAATTATTTTTTTCATATTAAAATTTTATTCTTTAAACATTTTATCTAACATCTCCTGTCTTATTTTTTTCTCTTGAGCCTTATAGTCTTTCTTCTTTTGATTAAACTCTTTCATTTGAGGTGAGTTATTAAAATCATCCATAGCTTCCATATATTCTGGGAAGTATTTTCTCATCTCAGTTTTATTAAGTTTTCTACGTTTTTTAGGTTTATCCTTATCTTTACCTCCCTCAATAATATAGTCTGAGTAGTTAAACAACCTTAAGAATATTTCTTTAGGATCACCTCCGCTTCTACCTATCTTGTATAGGTTCTGAGCCATTCTATCTAATGTAGGCATTGGCATAGAAGCATATTTAATTGGAACTCCAACTCCTCCACTTAAAGGTAATAAAGCATAAAGAGCTTCTTTATATAGTTGTAAAGATTTTGATGGGTCTTCTTCCTCAATAGCTCTACCTATTTTATCTGTTACATCCATAGATAATTCTAACACAGGAAATTGTTTAGTGTCTCTCCACCATGGTTTATTTTGATATCTATTTGCAATACCCTCGGCAACTTGACCCACAATAAAAATAGAATTAAAAACACTTAGAATTGCAGATCTTCCTAAATCTTCTACATCTTCATCATCCCAATCCGTAACAGGGAATCCAGATGTAGCCCACTGGAATATCATCGGTAATCCAAATTGATAAAGAGCAATAGTCCGAGCGTTATCCCACCAATTTCCTTTCCCTGATCCGTCTTTTATATTTCTACGCAGCTCTCGATATCCTCCAAATAATTTACGGAAGTATGCTTTAGGGGCAGACATAAACATATTAAAGAATTGAACGTACCCCCCTTGGTTTTGCAGATTATCTTTATCTTGCTTATCAGACGACTGCTGAACTTCTTTAGTTTGTTCTTCAAACATGATTAAGGCTTTCTTCTTAGCAGCCTCTGGAGTCATTGTTTTTTCGTATTTCTTTTTTAAGAATACATACATTGGAATCCCCCCCATAAATATTGCTTGCTTATCACCCGCTTTAATTGGAGACATGAATGCTCGCATTAGTTTATCTCCTTTGTCTCCCGGAGTATATTCTTCTAAAGTTTTTTCTCCATAAGCTTCAATAGTTTTATTAATGTTTTCCCAATACCTATACTTAATATATACTGAGTCTTCAGCTATTTCTTGCCACGCTTTTATAAATTCTTTTGGCCCCATTGTCATAGCAGTTTTCAACCAGTTTCTAAAACCAATAGCATCTCCATATGCTACCATTGAAGTAAGCTGTTTAAGATATATAGATAATCCAGCTCCTAATTTCTGAAGAACAAATAAGTTATTAAAATTATTTACCTTACCAACCATAGCGTCAGACTGCATAGACCCTCTTGTTGCTGTGTTGATTAAAGCAGTTCTGATAGTTTCGTACATTTCTTTTCCGTACTGATTTATAATTTCATCTGCAATAATCTCATTAAAATAAACCTTAGATATTTCATTCATGTTTTCTGAGTAAGCAGAGAAATGCTCCATATCTTTTAAGTAAGAGTCTACGGCACTAAAAAAATCTACTGGCATAATAGCCTGTTTGTTTTTTACTGTTAACTTAGTAGAATTACCAATTACATTAGTACTCATTTGAGAAGTACCAATCTCATTAAGTAAAGCCAGGCTGTTTAGCTCTTGTATTTTTTTAAGTTTTGTTTTAGTATCTAACTGTCTAAATGTTCTACCCGCATAGTTTTCTCGTTGAGGTAAATCAGTGTTGTATTGTTTTTTGTAAACTTTATTATACTTTTCATATAAAGATGGGAATAAAGAATTAACATGCCACTCCCCAAGTTCTACTAAATCCGGGTAATTATCTTCAAAGTACTTACTTAAACCATCCATAATGGTATCAGAGTTAGCTCCTAAAGCCGTTTGAAATCCTGCGTGGGTATCTTTTTGTTTATACTGAAAATATAAATACATTAAGTCCATAGAAGTAAGCCCAGAAAAAGGTATGTTTTGATTAACAGCTTTCTGTAAAGCCTTAGCATTAGCGTCAGAAGGATCTTGATCATATTTATCTTGAGCATCTTTCACTGCTTTAGGATTTTTCATAAACTTACCTCCTTCTATTTGAGTAAAATCTAAATACTTTCTGTAGTCTTTTAGTTTAGATTTATAATCTTTACCTAAAAACTCTTCCGTTTTTTCATCCATCAACTGGTTTAAAGCCATTATACTTTCTTTATATACCCGAGTAGACTCGTTTACTTTACGATATACAAAGTCTTTTATAAAGCCATCACCCATCACATCACCAGGAAGTTTATCTAATGTTGAGGTAAGCTCTCCTAAATTTAAAGTTGCACTCCTTAAAGTGCTCATCATTTTTTCTCCTAAATTATTAAAGTGAGCTATAATTCTTTTGACTCCTTTTTCCTCTTGTTTTTTCTCACTTCCCTTCTCGTCTTTATCTGCTTTTAATTTTTCTTTTATTTCTTCTATAACATCAGGGTCTGTAAAATCTAATTCTTTTTTACTTCCCGTTAAAGCTTGATAAAACTTAGCGGTATTAGTGGCATATCTTTTAGATCGTTCGGCAGCTGCTTCTTTATAATTATTTCTTCCTTGTAAGATAAGAGCTTTTAAATTATTATAAACCTCAGCTAATTGATCTGCTTTACGAGGGTTGTTATCCTCCATCAACTTAGAATTATTAATAGCCAAAGCGGTATTTAAAATCAACAAATTAGTTTGGTCTTCCTCTGTTAAAACAGTTTTAAAACTTATCTCATTAATCTTAGCTAAGATATTTGTTTGTTCTTTTTCAATATCATCTTTTATTTCAGCGGATTTATAAAGTTTGTCCTCTATTGCTTTAATAATTTTTTTAGTAGCAGAATCAATCTTGACACCAGTTTCCTGGTTGTTTACTTTTATTACCCAATTATTAGATAGTATTTTTTTAATGGCTGCATCTAATATACTTACATTCTTTTTAGCCGCCATCTCCTCAACTTGTTGAATAAGATTTCTTAAATTTCCTTTAAGCCACGCTGGTTCAGCCTCTTGTATGGTTCTTAATAAACCCATAACTTCACCTTTACTATATTCTGACTTAGGCATTATCTCTCGTATAGCTCTTTGTAATTGTCTTTTTACATTACGAATTTCACGAGCACCTCTGATTTTTTCACGAATTAATTTTTTAAGATTGGAAATAGTTTTACTTATATCTTTAACTTCATTACCACCTAATGCTTCTTGCATTGATGCCTGAAGCTTTTGTTGTAAAGTAGACGGCAATGTTTTAGACTGTACTCCTTCAGTAGCATTCTTATATGCTTTAAGAGTCATCATAAATTCAATTGATTCATTAATAAGAGAAGATATAGTTTTTTGTTTCCCTTTAGGTAACTTAGAGTTTTTGTTTACTAAATCCTCAAACTTTTTCATAGTAGCTTCGTATAGCTTACGACCTGCTATAAGTCCTCCAGGAATTTCTCCAAAAATAGAAGGCATAGATTCAAATATATCTACCTTAATTTCCATTAAGTCTTTTATCTCTTTAACCTTTAATCCTTTTTTTGTTTTAAGAAAGTAACTTATTTCTTTATCTTCAAAACCAGCTTGTCTTGCCAACTTTATAATCTCCATTGGATTATCAAACTTATCCATTATCTTTTGGAAACGAGTTCTTGCAGTTCCTTTTACAGGGACAAATTGTCTATCATTAGCATCACGTAAAGAATACATTGTGGTAGCGCCACTATCCCCACGATGTCTTTTTATTTTATATCCTACACGAGAAGCAAATTGTCTTAATGCATCTAAGTCATAAACATTCCCAGGCTTAATAAAACCTTTATTATCCATAGCATAAAAGTTAGCTAACTTTTCTACGGTAGGTTTAGATTCTTTCTGCTCACGAATTGCAGGTTTTTTCTGAGCCACTTTCGGTATAGCCCCCGCACTACTTGTAACATTAGAGGCTTTAAATTTTTCTGGCCCTTGTTTAGATTTACGAGACACACTTTCTCCACCTATGTTATATTTAGTATAAGTATCTGTTATGTTATAAGATTTATAAAATTTAGTAGGCTGATAAATACCTTTAATAGTAGATAAAATAGTATAAGCAAAAGAAGGATGATAATCTACATCACCTGGTTTTGGTTTTCTAATTTCAAAATTAGTATTATCAAACTCTATAACCGACATAATATCACCTGTTTCAACCCCTTTATTTAAAACATCTTCCATGCGTTTAGCAAATGCTTCTTTTGATTTAACGCCTATTGCTTCTTGAAACTTTTTATTTGCCACTAACTTATCGTTTAAAGCTTTTCTTAAATCTGGAGAGTAGTTGTTTTTAATATCTAACAACCTAACCACCTCTAACGGATCTTTAGCAAATGAATTAAAGTTTCTAATATTTTTACCTAACTTCTTTTTAAACCTATTAAATGCTTTTCTTCCTTCCGCATTACTAAGCACTTCATTAAAAGAATTTATTATATCTTTTTTAGAAAGAATTTTATTATTTAAAGCTGCATTAGTTATTTGTTCAAATATAGCTTGCTGAAACTGCCATGATCCTTCAGTAGATCCAGAGTGAGGCATAAATAAATTAGCCCCACCTTCAGTTGCGTTACGTATAAAAGATTCTGCTTGAGCCTTTGTGTTAAACGCAGCTACATTAGAAATTTCTCCTAAATTTTTACCTTGTTTTTCCATCATATACGGAACATAACTTTTGCCTCCAAATAGATTTATCGTAATACCATTACCTAAATCTACCGTCCCAGCTGTAGTAAAGTCATACATATTAGTAACAAAAGGTTGACCATCAAAATCTCCAAGGTCTTTATTTTTAATTAACTTAGCAAAAGGTCTGGTATCTATTTCTACTTTTGGAGTGTTTCGAGAATCTTTTTGCTCTCTTACTTTTACCGTTCCAACTTCACCACCATCTCCTTGTTCTGTAGGACCTCCATCTTCTCTAATCTCTTCTATAACTTTTATATCTCCCTCTTCAACCTCAACTCCTGATGTTACTTTGGATGCTAATGTGTTAAGTAAATCAATAACATCTTGATCAGACTGAGTAAACTCAGATACATTTATTCCTAACCCTTTCATTATTCTATCAATCCATTTACCAATAACACTCTTTTGCGGAGCTGATAATGTTTTGTAATTAGCAGAGAGTTGGCCAAGTATTTCTGCTAACTTTTCTTCGTTTTGAATATTAGCCTCGTAACCTTGTGTAAAATCATTAATTTGTTTTAATAACGGATCATTTTTAGGTAATGCTTTAGCAACAGATTCCATCATTCTTTTAGTAACTCTTTGTGTAGCTTTATCTGTATTTAATTTACTTAGTAAAACAATATGAAAAGCCTCATGAGCTACTGTAGAATTGGTTGCTTTTTCTAAATTAATATGCACCACCCCATCTACTAACGCTCCTCTTCCTGTTCTACCTGATGCTTTATTAAAATCAGTTGCACTCTCATGCATAATAATTTTTAAATTAGGAATAACTTTTTTTAAGGCTTTAGCTGCCTTACCCACTCTTTCTACTACTCCTTGTTTAAATGGATTTTCTTTAGTTACCTCTTGTTGAGCTTTATTAATAGACACCACCTCATCTACCACCTCTAATTGTTCACGAGGAATAGGCTGAGGCTCCGTTTGAGAGTCTTCTTTTTCTTGCTCAATTAATTTACCTATTTGTTCGGATCTCTCTTCAATTGTTACTTCCTCCTGGGTCTCCTCCCCAACTGGGGTTTGTTCTTCTTGGATACTTTCGGTGGCAACGGTTGTCTGGGTGTCTCCATCTCCCACCGCTCCGCCATCTTCGGTTTGTTCTTGTACATCCACGCTCTCTGTGCTTGACTCTTGAATGGCATCTTCTTTGGTTTTAGTTGTTTCTTCTTTAGTTTCTGTTAAATTAGCTGACTCCTCTTGGTCAGTTCCTATCTTAGATAGTTTATCTTTTATTTTAGTTAGAATTTCTTGTTTAGCTTTATAGGTTCCGAGATCAGAGTCCATACCCTCCATCTCATTTTCAATTTTGTTTTTTAAAAATACTAACCCTAATGCTTTCTTAGTTTGTTCTTCATTTAACTCACTACCTTGGTCTACAGTAGAGGCAGCTCCCGACAGCATTTCAAAATTCATTAGCTCTTGGTCAGCCTCTTCCTTCGTAATTTCTTTATTAGCAACTTTAATATCTAATTGATTTCTATAGGCCTCTGTAGTTATCTTGTCATTACGAATGTCATTAAATAATTCTACCATTCCATCTGGTATATTATCAATATCTCCTTTTGAAAATGCTGTAGTTAAAGCTCCAGGAGTAGACATTACGAACCCCCCCACAGCCTCAGCTAATCCTGCTCTAATAACTTGCTCTCCAAATTCTTCCGACCACATCTCTGGTGTTTTAAACATTTCTTTTTCATACATATCATTCCAGACGTTCTTCATTCCAATCTCCGCTATTTGTTGTAAAGCACCTGTCTCAGCCTCAGCCAGGGCTCCACCAGCTACTCTATACACACCTTTAGCTATATTATTTTTGGCTAATTTAGTAAACATTTCAGTAAACATTTTTGGAGTAGCTCCTTTAGGTAGCATCTTAGTTACTTGATTCATTAACCCTCTTACTATGGTTTTATTCGTAGCAATATTTCTAAGTCCTAACCTTTCTAAAATTGCAGTTGATATTGCTAAAGGAAAGGTAATAGCTTTCTTCTCTGTTTCCGTAACATATTTAAAGTCAGGATCATTTTCCATCTCTTCCATTAAAGCGTCTGTTTGTAACAGACTAAAACTAACTGTCTGTGCCATAGCTCCAGGACTTTTAAGATAATTTCTAACTGATGTCTTAAGTTTTTTTAAAGCTGTTGCTGTTTTCTTTATTGATTTAGATTTATCCTTACCTAAAAATCCTAATAAAATAGAAGGTCCTGATTCAGCTAAACCAAATAACCCTTCATAGATAAAACTCTCTTCGGACATCTTAGCTTTTAACTCATCAGACACTCCTTCTGCTGCTAAAAAGTTTAAAGAATTCCTAATTAATTCTCTTGCCGGGGTTTTATTTTCTTTTACTTCTTGGTCTAACACTAATCTTCTTAATCTACTTCCTTTTGTTGTGTCATTTGCATATGCAGGCGCATCTACATACCCACCACCTACTAAACCTCCATCATTTTTCCACATCTGGTTATTTAAAACTCTTGATGGATCATATCCTTCTGATAAAAGTTGATCTTGTATCTCTTTAGGAAAGATTCCGCTTACTGTTTGACCCTCCTCTATTGGACCTTCAAAAGTATCACTCATCATACCTTCCAACCAAGAATTATACACCCCCTCATCTTCTATATTTTCTGGTACATCGTATCCTAAATCGGTAGCAATAGTAATATATCTTTCTTTCTTTTCTTCTGGGGTCATTCCGTAGTCCTCATTAATCGTTTGAGCGGCAGCATACCAAGTATCATACCCTAAACCAACTAATGATGCAAGTGGTTTAGTTATACCACCAGTTATAAAATTATTCCATACTCCTTTAATAAGAGTTCCTGCTTTATTACCAGTACCTTCTTTCATTGCAGTATAATCTCCTACAGCTGCATTGAGTTGATTCTCATAAGATGTATATTTTTTAAACTCTCTTTGTAATGATATTTTTTGATCAGCCAGAGAAGATTTGTTTTTTATAAGCTCATTATATTGTTCAGCTTGTAAAGGTGTAAGCTGAGGGAGTTCGCTTAACGCATCTATTTGTGCTTGGTTATCATTAGAGTTAGAAAGAAATTGCTTATATCTTTTACTAAGAGATACCGCCTGTTTGTGAATATCTTGAATATCACTTTGCATAGCTTCGGCGGAAAAATATTTCTTACGACTTTGATCGTAGTCTTCTATAATTAAATCCATCTCTGGAGTTACTACTTTGTTTTTTTCTAAAAATTCTTTTAATTTATTAGATGTTTTTTCAGAACGCAATCCCATAAAAGGATCTAAATCTACTTCTAAAACCTTTCCATTATCTGCAGTGACAATCATACTATCACCTATACCTGTTTCTTCAAAATCAAATCCATAATCAGTAAAATGGTATTTCATTTTAGCAACTACTTCTTCTTCTTCTCTTTCAATTAAGTCTCCGGTTATGTAAGCTAATGATCTTTGAAATGGAGTAGCGTCTGCCGAGTAAGTAACACTACCATCAGACCCTCTTTCCATAGGGTCATATTGTACTTCTTCAGTAATAGTTTCTGAAACCTCATCTAAGTTTTGATCAACATCAGGTTGTGTGGATGGGTCAGGAATGTCGCTTGAAAATTGAGACTCCTGCTCTGTTTCTATATTAGTTTCTTCCGGAAGAGAAGACTCCGATAAGATAGGTTCTTCCACCACTTCTGTATCTGATTCCATAACTTCCTCTTCTCCAGTGGGTTGTGATTCGTCTTTTTTTTTTAAACCTACATTAGTAGACCAAGTTTCAAAATCACTTTCAGTGTACCCTTTTTCTATGAGATATTCATGGACGTTACTTTGAATCTCCTCACTGCCAGAAAAGTTAGACATCCATGTGTCAAAATCACTATTGGTAGCCTCCTCTTCACTAAGGGCTTCCCATATATTTTTTAAAATTTCTTCATTCATATTAACCCATGTCTTTTTTCTCCTCTTCTTTAGTGGTAGTTTCTTTCTCCTCTTCTTTAGTGGTAGTTTCTTTTTTTGTTCTTTCCTTTCTAACCTTTTCTTTATAGCTATTTATTATTCTCTGTAATTCAGATTGTAGTTTAGCTGAATCTTTCTTAGTGTCAAACTCAATAGTATATGGGGTTTCTTCAATAGTAACTTTTATCTTATTTCTATTTCCTGTTCCAGTAAATAAATCTTCAGATTCAACTTGGAAGTTTTTTGTTAGCTCTCCAACTTGGGACCCTAATACTGAGTTTACAACCGTTGAGTACTGAGCTAATTGTTCTTCGTCATCCACATCTTGTTGAGATATTTCTAAGAATCTATCTCCTACTCCCACTGGAGACCCATCCACCATTACTAATTCTTTACTTAAATCACTATCCTCTATCACCTTATCTCCTACGCCTAAGTACTTTACTTTCTTGCCGCTTCCTCCATAATCTTTTAGACCACCTGGATTGTTACGATTGTACTCTTTATATATTTGGTCTGTTGAACCAGAAACCGGAGACATGTAAGATAAGATCTCAGCATTTTGTTGTTGGTAATCTCTTATTTTTTTATTTCCCTGCTTATCTATCACAGCATCTCCATTGCTGTCTAACTCAAAGCGAGGAATCTTCTTAACCTCACCGCTTGCATAAGTAATTAATATAAAGTTTTCATCTGAGTTTCTATCTACTGGATTTTCAGCTAATGGATTATTTCTTCCTTTAGGGGAGTTATTATAAGACTCAGCTAAAGTAGTTACTCCTACTTGGAAGTCTTGCTGATTTCCTGTTACTATTTTTTGAGCCTGATCTACATAACTAAACTCTTCATTTCTTTTATCTCCTCTTGCAATATTAGCAGTAGCTGGTTGATAAGAACTTTCTTTCATTGTTTCCTTACGGTCTAAAGCTCCTCTAATAGATCTCTTTATATAATCTCGAGCTATGGTTTCTTGACCTTCGGTTATAGCCGGCTCTACTACTACACCATTTTCTTTATAACCCATTACAATAATAGGGTTCTCAGATGGTTCAGCATTTGGATTATCTTTTAACCACTTATCAAATTCTTCTTGGTCTCCCCCTCTAAATGCTTCTTTATATTTATTTTTAACTCCACTGTCTGCCAATATACTACCTACGGAAAAAGATCCTTGAGAATTAAGAATTTCATTAGCTTTATCTGTTATATATTCATCAGCATCCTCCGTTTGCATAAAATCCTCAATAGTAAATACTGCTCTTGAACTCCCATCTTTACCCATTGTTGTAGCATTTCCAGCAAGAATATATGTTCCTAACTCTTCTGCAGAAGACTTTACAAATTCACCTACATTTACTTTGTTAATCTCTTGCTTACTAATAGCAGTCATTCTGTTAATACTAATTAAGTCATCTGGTCCTGTTAGTAAATTCCCATCCTCATCTATCCTACCAAATGCTAAATTCCCTGTATCAGGATTAGTAACTAATTGTAAATTTTTAAGATTACCAAAAGACTCCATGCGCTCCCCTAAGTATTGTTCTAAAGAACTTGATTCTCCGGACTCCATTCTCTCTGTATACCTTTGAAAATCTGAATCCCAACTCTTAGCATTCTTTTGAAACTGAGTAAACCCTGAGCTTATATTTTGTTTTAATTTCTGAAAGTCTTGAGGTCTAAGTTCTCCTCTTTTCATTTTTTGTTCTGCTTCATATATAGCGTTAGCCGCTGAATTAGACCCATCAATAGTCATATCCATTAAGGTCTTATTGTCCATCTGATCCAGAGCATTAAGCTTATCTATGTTAGCTTTAGTATCTGCATCTATCTCATCTTTTCTCCTTTGTCTATCGGTAGCTACATTTGAAAAAGCATCACTGATAACCTTTGCTTGTTTTCCCCAATCAACTCTTGAACCCTCTTTAGGAGCTACATAAGTATCAAAATCTATATTTCTTTTTGTTCTACTTGGATCTACTGCCATATTATATTTTTTTATTTACTATTTGAAATAATTAGGAGACATAGCACTTGGAGTAAACCCACCAAGCCCTTCAAAGGGATTCTTAACACCTAAGCTTGGCCCCCCACCAGAACCAAACGCACTCTTATTTCCTCCCATTAACCCACCTGCCCCTGTTGATAATTGACTTTGCGCTGCTTGTTGTGAAAACTGTCCTCCACCACCTGATGCTCCTGCAGCTGGAGTTGTTGCCCCTGCTGTTTTTCCACCACCTGGATATAATTTAGCCATAGATCCTATTCCGGAAACTACCCCCCCTATTCCTTGTATTCCTTGTGATATACCCGCAGCTTGAGCAGCTTTAGATTCAGCGGCAATTTGATTTTGTTGTTTAGCTTCAGCAACATCCATCTCCATGAGCTGTTGGTTTATAGCATCTTTAGAGGTAGCTTTCATTTGGTCTAACTCAGATATGTCTTTTCCCATAGCTATACGAGTCTGCTCGGCTTGATCAGCTGCAGTTGCACCTACTCTACCTACACCAGAAGCTAATGCTCTGGCATCCCCCTCTTGAAGAGCTTCTGTACTTTGTTGAGCTACCGCTAAATTGTTTTCAAATTCTGCCTCATAAGAATCTAAAGGAACAGCTAATCCTTCATAAAAATCTGTTTCTGCTTTTGCTTTTGCAGCTTTCATTGCTTTTGATGCTGCTTCTGAAGCGTCCGCTGCATCTCTTTTTGCTCTTGATGCTGCACTAAAACCTTGAACTGCTCCAACTCCTGCTGATGCTATACCTACTACTGCTGCTGTTACTGCTGCCATATTATATTGTTTTAATCATTTCATGGGTGTAAGAGTTACCCTCTACAAACCCTACTTTTTTATATACATTAATTAAAGGTTGATTTTTAATTAAAGCGTATACATATTTCTTTCCCAATTCTTCTGCTTTATCGCTTATAGTTTTTACTAATAACTCTAAAGCTTCTTTTCTTTTTTGTCTATCCTTATACTTTAAGTTAGAGATAATCCAATCACACCATGTTGCCTGTGAGTTAGTTATGTACATAAAGCCAGCACAAATAGGCGTTTCTCCATCATAAACTATAAACCCTCCAGTACCATTATCTGGTAAAAAATCTCGTGAAGGAGGAGTCCATCTCCATTGTTTCCACCACCCGCACAGAATCTCTTCATAATCCTCTTCCCTTAACGGTAATATATTTAATTTCATTTATGCAAAGATAACAAAAATCTATGGATAACTTTTCATTACACTACTCCCTACAGAAAATAGTTCCACAGCTTCGAGAGAATCATTTTCTAACGTAAATTGCATAAAATAACCTCGAGCTCCATGAGACTCTGCTTGAGCATTTTTCATAAACATAACATATGTGTTATTAGAAGGCACTACACCTACCGTTCCAGCCGGGTCAGAAGCTGTAGTATCTACTATTATATTATTAAGATTTCTATTTACCGCCGTAACTTTCCCATTAAAAACTTGAGGACCAGCAGGCAATGGATAAACACCAGGAGTAGAGCTATATATAAAGTCTCCTACACTTAGTATGCTTCCTATTTCTATAGTAAATTGTATAGTAACTCCTGCAGGGAATCCTGAAACAGTAGTACAAGTACCTATCCCATTAGCAGATCGAGCACTCCAGTTTATAGTAGAGGTATTTTCTCTTAAAAAAGTAAACCACTCTCTTTCTTTTTGGACAAAGTAAGTATCTAACATAGACCCTGTACTTAGTTCTGTGATTAATGAAGTGCACGTCCATGCCTCATCACTCTCATAAGACATTGTTTTAAAAAGCTTAATCGTCTGAGGCTCAGTATTAAACACTCCTGTTATTTGAGAACTTCCTTGCTTATTATAATAATTATTTCGAGTTTCATTAGTATTGTGCCTGAATAAGTTTCCCCCTTTAAAACTATAAAAGTAACTATTCATACCCACCATCATTTCCGGAATAAAAGAGTAGAAAGAAGGCCAGCCCGCAGCCTCGCCGCTATATGATAAAGTTTTAGAATCGTATTCAGACATAGTTATATTTTTTATACTTTAGTTTTTATTACACCATTTTCTACTTCTATACACGCTATACCTCCAGCCCCAGGAAAGTTAGGATCAATAACCCAATAGAAAGCATCTGCCAAAGGAGTTACCCCGTTAATATCCGTAAAGACCCAGTCATGAACCTGAGGATATGCATTCCCGTTAGTATTATGATAATAGTAAGTAGCACTTAAAGGAGTGTTAGCTGCATCAACACAATCAGTTCCTGGGCCATAAGCCATTTGCATAGAAGACAATGGAGCTGGACACTTTACTTCTAATGAAAATCTTTGTTGAACACAAAGAGGGCCGTCTATCACAAACTGTATAGTACCTGGAGTGGTATTAGGTTTAGGTATTACCATAGTATTTATTCCGTAATTAGGGGTTGTACTATTAATTAAATCACACCCTCCTGATGCTTGATTCAAAAAAGGACCCCATGTAGGAGTAATCCCTGTAGGAACAAATGTAGACCCAGCATTTGCATATTCGGTTCCGCTAAATGTATTTCCATTAGACCCCAGAGCATTACTAATACAATTATTTTGTATACCTAAAATCTCATTACCTAATACTCCTTGAACATATCCATAATTGGCAGAAGAATATTCACTGGCGCTCACACCATTATAAGTCCAGGTTGCTCGTGCAATTGAACTGTGATTAGTAAGGTTAAACTCTGCTATAACAGCCCCTACCGTTGTACCGACATCTACCGTAATTATGAATTTCCCCATACTACCTAATGTCCAACCAATTGCAGGATCATTACAGGCATAAATACAAGATGCGCAAGGTTGAGGTGCACCTAAAATTCCACTCGCCATCTCTCTATATATACCACCTTGAGAATACCATCCATTAGGAGCAGGAGTAGTAAGAGACGCATTAGTACAGAGTACTGTAGCAAATTGAAAGCTGCTTCCGTCATAAAAATAAGTTCCTAAAGTTGCCATATCATTTAATTTTTTAACATTTACCTGAATCTATTACAGCTCCATTTACCCCTATTTCAATCCAATTTTTAGGTTGCGCTGCAGAAGGTTGATTAGGGTCTACAATATAATATCCGGGTAACACATAGTTAGTAATAGGAGAGCATGAGCTGCCTATATAGGCTATATCTCCTACCAGCGGTATATTAGTACCATTGCCATGGAAAGAATTAAAGCTTGCTCCTTGCGTGTTAGTATTAGTAGTACATACACTTCCAATGGTATTTCTCATTGGGCCAAACCAAGTTGTCTTACAAGTTGGAGTGCATAGGCAGCACGCTGCTTCCGCACTACTTGGGTCATAACATAATTCACTGTTTCCTATTTCTCTTAAATCCCATACTAAATATAAATACTGTCTATTTGCCGGGAAATTTCCTGAAGTAGTAGTTACCGAAGCTTCAAATACTCCAGTAGACGGATTAGATATTGGTGTCATATCCGCTAAACTTGGATTTGATAATAGTGAAGTCATATCTGCAGCAGTGTTATTATACAGTGTGTTGCTTGATAACCACTTAAATTTATCCTCCGCACTATTAAACACAAAATCATCAAACCCTTGTTTTATAGTCTTCATAGTAATAGTTGCTCCCGTATTAGGGAATGCTCCTATAGACCTAACACCTACTTGAGATATATATTCAGTAGGAGTTGAGGTCCCAAAAGAAGCTTGTTGAGTAATTTGAGGACTAACATAAGCTCCAAAATTATATTTGTATGCAAAATGTATAAACTCTCCAGTATTATTAGGAGAAGTCAATACAATTCTTACAATTGTTAATTCATCTTGAGGAGGGCAATTTACTGTAATTCCATAATCCGCGGATGGATTTGCAGAATTAATATTTGGCACCACTAATATGTCTATAGCAGTAGGCGCATTAGAAGTTTTATTTACAGTAATAGATCCATTAGTATCTGTCGGACCTACACTAACAGCAGTACCATTCCATGTAGCTGTAACTGTAATTTGCCCACTGGTTATTGTAAAAGGAATTGTAATATCTCCTATAGCGTCACCTACATTTACACTGTAAGATAAATTATTAACAGCATTAGCTTGAGTTAAAGTAGTTCCACAAGGAGTTCCTTGTGAAGGTAAAGGAATAGCTGTATTATTAGTAGATAAAACATACTCATTCATATACGGATCAAAACCTCCTAATTTTTGAGTTTGTAATTGAGCAGCAAATTGATCTCTAAACCATGAACGCATTCCTGAGTGAGAAATTACTTTAATCTGATCAGTATTTCGAGATGTCCCACGTAAGTTTATTACAGCGCCTCTTTTAGCATCGGTAAAAAACATATCTGACCCCCAAGCTGCAAAACTTTCAGGATTAAAACTAATACCGTATTCTTCTATTCTTGCTATCTGCGTACCTAAAACTTGAGGTACAGAGGCAATTGCTCCTCCTCCTGTAGAGTCAGTAATAACATTTTTACTTGCTAATATATAAGATATTCTATCTTCTTGTAATGTTAATATATCTGTCTCTCTGGAATGTAATAATTCTATAGGACCAAATCCTGTTTCAGCATCCTTATAATTAACTAATCCTAAATTAAATTCATTAAGATTATTATTATTAGCAGCGCCGCTAAATACACCGCTATAAGTTAATCCTGCAAATCTATGAGCTTCTTTAAACTCTTGATTAGAAACTGCTAACACTCTTTCGCCTAAATCAAAACTTCTACCATCTGGAGAGTCTGTTATTCTAAAACTTTCTATTCCATTTCCAAAAGTAAAACAATTTGCAAATTTTAAGGTTGTCTCTAAAGGATTGGATGCACTCTGGTCAACATCATTTGGCCCAGAGCCAGCTTTATGATATCGGATTGATGAGGATGGATCAGTATATATATCCATCATTTCAGAAGCGTCGTAAAATAAATTAGGATCTGCTTCATTTGGTTCTGTTTCCCACGCAATCATTTCCCCTCCTCTTAGAACTTCTAATCTTGTTTCGCAATGAGCAGGTCTTTTATCGTATCCTGGTCCACATCGTTTAATTCCAGCCCAATTAAAAAATTTTAAATTACCTGTAACTGGAGTGTTGTCCCCGTAGCAATAAAATTTACTTGTCCAGCATCCTGATCCTGGGCCTGCGGTAGCAGAAGAAAAAAGAGTGCCAGGATATTGTATAGCATTCATACTTTTTTTATATCCATTAGTGAAATCATGTTGCTCCCCTTTCCACCATAACCAAAAGTCAGGATAGTCTTGAGAAGCGCCATATGTCGAATCAAGCTCATAACGTCTTGAACTACAATTGTTTCCATAACTCCCCCTCCAATTAATAATTTGAACTCTAACCGATGATCCTGCGGGTAAATCGTATGGACCTGTATTAGTAGAGGTTGAAGGATAATTTAAACTATAGGATACATTAGGCTTACAATTATGCTTATCATTGGACTCGTCCTTCACAAACCCAAAATTTAGAATAGTATCATCACCTGTGTCAGTGCTAAAATTACCAGGTTTTATACACATATATACACCACCTGGAACTATATCAGCCCCTGTTCCATCAATACATAAAAGATCAGTTGTTCCATCCGGCGCCACACCACCTGCTGGAAACCCTCTTACATCTAAAACTTTACATATAATCTCTCTACTGGCAGCTCCTTGTGTATCTTTTTTTAAAATAAGATTCATTCCGGTCTTAACAATATTAGTGTTATCGCCTTCTAACTTAAACCAATATAAACTTACATCTTGACAGTCTTCAAAATATAAAGAAGAATAAACTGAAAAATAATCCCCTTGACTGGGTTTCATAACAAACTTATACTTAGTAGCCCAATAAGGAGGTGGGTTGTTTAAAGTTACTTTACAAGTATTTTTATCTATAGAGTTTATAGGAGGAACGTAAATCGTATTCTCATTAGACACCAACACTGTGGATGCCCTACCATAATCATCCATATATACTACCCCTGTCTCATAATCTCTATTACTATGTAAACTATATGTGTCGGCAGTTAAAAGATATCCTACTTCACTATCAAAAGGAATAAAATTAAAGTACTCCAATTGTTGTCCTGGATCAGCCGGGTCATCCTCTGAATAATATCTCGCCGCAGGAACCTGTATTGAAAATCCAGTAGAACTGGTTGTAACACGAAACCCTTGTGGTGTACATGATGCACTTGCTGGTGGTGCTGCTGTAGAACATGATGAGGTAATAGAAGTATTTATTAATGCACATGAAGCTGTACCAGGTATAATAGCGGCAATTGTATTGTTAAATCTGTCAGTTGCGGTACCTCCATTTCCAGATAGATTAAAAGGAATAATTGGTTGAGAAGGAGGATATGCTTGCCCTATAGCTTCTGTAAAAGGAACTGAATTAACCAAATCAGAAACAGAAGCATATGTAGTAGCAGCTGTAAAAGTCCAACTTAAAGTAAAGGTTGGTTGATTATATGAAGCGTCAACATCCGACCCAGAAACTATTGGATTGACTCCTCCTGCTGTGTCAGTGGTAGGTGCTGACTGAATAGCTACTGAAAACACCATAGTTACACCAGGTTTTATAGGTAGTTCTAAAGGGCTTAAATCAAAAGTTAGTTTAGAGTTTTGCACTGCAATTGAGGTACCCGCTTTAATTGTATACGTATCACCCGTACTTCCTGTTGGGGCTGGTAATTCAATACCACCAATTGCCTCAACTATATGGTCTGTACGATAATCAATTGGAATACTATTTTTGTTTTGATTTACAATATCATACCCATCAACATAGTTTGCATATATCAATCTATTTCCCTGTATGGTCTGAGCTTTAGCAATTCGGGGTACATTATCATATTGCCTTAATAATTCATCTGAACCTAAAGTAGTAAATATTTTACTATTACTAAATGTTAAATTTTGAGTTGAATTATCCGGCCATGCTAAATCTTTTTTATTGTATTTTTCTATTACATAAATAACATTAGACCCACTTTGTTTATATAATAAGTCTACTTGAACAACTCTTTTTGATCCTGTAGAAAATTCTACTAAAGCCCCATTATAGCGGTTTAACATTCCTTGATTATCATATTTATCTAAACTAAATCTAAATGCTCCAGGTTGAAATGCAGGCATACTAAATAATGAAGTAGCGCTATAACCTCCGTCCGTATATCTATATCTATAAGCAAAACACAAAAAACGAGTTTGCATATAGTTAGCGTCTCCCGGTACCGTAATTGGTGTAACTTTAGGAACAGGCAAAGGAGTATTAGTTGGGGTTGGATCTTCAAATCCAGGAGGCTTAACAATCACATTTAGATCTTGAGACTCTACACCATCTACTCCTGCCACTGGGTCAGGATAATTTCTTGTAACATTTATATAACGTGGTGGATTTAAATTATCTGTAAAAAATAATAAATCATCTATTTTATTTACCCCTGTAATTAAATATTTAGGGTCAAAATTTAAAACCCCTGAAATAGATATAACATGATAAGTAACTAAATTAGTGTTAGTGTTAAAAGAAACAATCATGTCAATTTTATTAGTAGGAGACAGTGGATTATTAGAATCATGCACAAACCAATAAATAGTCTCTTGCATTCCATCTTCATACACCCCAACACATGATGTTGTAGTAAGACCTAAAGGAGTTCCTTGATATTGTAAAAAAGTAAGCTGACTATTTCCTTTTGAATTTTCAACTGCACCAATCTCTGTAGTTTCTGTAGACCCTAATCTAACATTAACCGCATCAACATATTCTCCTTGTGGTATCAAGCGCTCATCGACGCTTTTATTCATTCTACCAGCTATAAAATTGGCTCTAATATCTGCCATATTACTTTATCCATTTATCCTGACCTCTTAGATTTTGCAAGAGGCGACCAGGGTGTATATTACTTAACCTTAATTTTGCATTACGAAGCAAAGATGACTTATCTTTTCTTGCTCTATTAACTACATATTCTTGAACCCCGAATCTTCCATTCAAAATAGAAAACTTAATATAGGCATAAATAAATTCCTCAAATAATTTATTCACACTAACCGCAGAATCATCTCCATTTTCTAATCCATCTGACACATATTCTAATACAGCAAATTTACCAGCCATACCTGAATTAAAATTAATAACTCCACCTTTTTTATTTATACTAAAAGTTGGATTACTATTAGCTGTTTCTGTATTTAATCCAAATTCTCCACCTATATTATAATCAAAATACCAGTTTCCATCTATATTCCAACCCATTTGATTGTTATAAGGACCAGTTCCTAAATACATATTTTTTTGAGTTCCTTCTAATCTTTTTATATCAAAGAAAGAATCATGAGGTTTTAAAACATTCCCATCTATATCAAATAAAATACGACAGTCATGATCTTGTAAATAAGCGCCACTCCAATTAGTCTGAATATTTTCTGTCATCGGAAATAACATTCCGTTATGCATTAAAGAAATTCTCACCCAATTTACATAATCTTGGGGTAATACAAATCGTAGTTGATCACAAATTTTTAACTCTAATATTTTAACCTCTTTCATCGCATCGTAATTTAACTCTTGAATACCACGTTTTGCGTGAAATAAAACTTGATAGCGATTTATATTATTTATAATCTCATTGTTTCCTTGATACATTAACATAAAGTTATTTACAATATCTTCTAAAGAAACATATTGATAGGATCCCCAATTCTCATCCGCTGGACTTCCAACTGGAGGTACTTGATTATTTTCGTAATATTGATATGCTGTAATATATGACATAATTAACTTGTTTCTTGAGTGTCTAAATTCTCTTCAGTTCCACCAAATTGATAAACCATTTGTTCTCTAATTTCAATACCTACATACTGACATATTTTTGCTATCAAAGTAGGTTCATCAGAATCAGGCAATTCAAAATCTTGGAAGTCACTGGCGGTAGGGTCAAACATTGGCTCTCCACCTTGCAATATTTGCCATGTCCATTTAGGATCTTCAGGGTACCTAATATATTGAGATTGAATATCTCCGGAATTAAGAATAGTTGTAGGATATACTGTTACTATATTTTCCCCTAAAACATATGCTGGAAAACTTTTACTTGGAGCTGTTAACATAGAATTAGTTAAATAAAATATTTTATTTTGACTTACTCTTTCTACTTCTTTAACTTTATTAGACGCATAAATAATATAATCTTCTGTACCTACTGGAAAAATATCTGCACTTAAATTAAGAGTAGTAGTGTTCACTACTCCAGTTACATATGCCTGTGTTAAATTAGTAGTATTAACTACTAAACTTCCAATAGGTGGTGTAGGTGCTGAAGCAGGAATAGTTGTCCAACCTACAGCTGACGCGTCTAACAGTTGATTCGGATTTACCCCTGTAGCTGTTCCTGTAAACAAAGGAGTAGAATAATAAAACAACTTATTTATTAAATAATAATTAGCAGGTAAATTAAACGTATTAGAATTATTTTGCGCTAAAAATACTGAAGTAGAAAAACTATCTATTACTTCTACTAATCCTTTAGTAATATCTGCATACCCCGTTCCTGAAGTTCTATTATTCTCTTTACCTATCCAATGGTTATATTGATAAAAGTAATCTTCAAACATATCCATTTGCGCTTGTTTAGCATAGAGATTAAAATCTTGAGGAGATATATATCCGTAGTTATTTTTATTAGCTATTGCTAATACCGTATTCCGTACCTCATTTATTGATGCTGCCATAAACTTTAAATGTTTTCACAAAGATAGTAAAAAAAAAGAGGTCCACTTTTTTTGTAGACCTCTCTTAATATACGAGTAAGAATTATGCTAATGCAATACCTGTTACCGTTACAGCGGCAGTACCTGCTGCATTTTGTGGCATTGGCGCAATAGCTAAAGTACCTGATTTTTGCCAACTGCGAGCTAAAGCTACCTCCATGCTGTCAGTAAACCAGTCTCTCATAGTGTGCGCGTTTGCACTAATAGCATCATGAGTGATTGTTAAAACGTCTGCTGCCGCAACAGCATTTCTGTAAGTTACTGTTACTGTAGTAGTAGACGCTTGTACTACTTGTAATACATCGTTCAAGCTAACATATCTGTAGCCTGCTGTTTCGTCAGCTGCTGTGACATAAATTTTTAGGAATTTTTCCATAATATAAAAATTTTTAGTTAATAAAGTGCAAAGATACATAAAAAAAAAGCACCCTATTAAGGTGCTCTCTTTACTATTCTTTAGAAGCCTTCTTTTTCTTTTTAGGTTCAAGATCTATCTTCACTTCTTTTATATCATTCTCAATTTCAAATTTAGGAGCTTCTCCTTTTAACTTTCTTTTTAAAAGTTTGTAGGTTTCAATTCCGTCATCTGTCTGGCAATATGAAGCCACAATATCCATAGGGTCTTCACCAAATGGAACTGTTAAGAATTTCTTTTTATTATTAAGTAAGTTAAAATATACATCTCTTTGTTTATTCTTTAAAGTTAATAGACTGTTCTGAAAGAAAAGAACTACATCATCTTGAACTTGTAAAGCCGGATCATCTAAAATATCTAAAAAGTCTACAGGATTTTGTCGAGCAAATACTAACATATCTCGTTTTAATTCCGCAGTACTCATTTTATCTATATCGGTTCCTAATAAAACTCTACTTATAGTCACTAACTTTTCTACTGATAAATCACGAGCTATAAGTTGAGCTTCTAAAACAATGTTCTCTACTTCTAATTCTTGATGAGCATCTTTAGCGCTATTAATTTCCACAAATATATTTCCGTTACCTGGATGTAAGGCTAAGAAATGCTGAAGAACTTGATTTTGTTTAGAAACATGTAATAAACCATCTTCAAAAATAATTGGTTCCATAATAACATTTCCATCTTGTTCATCTTCAAATGGAGATTTTTGGTTTCTTGAATAACGAAGAGGTCTATTAGATCCTGTCTCTTCGTCGAAATAAAGAAGGTTAGTTCTTTTGGTGTGGTGAGAAGAAAGCATATACGCTAAAGGCGCACGTCCTCTCGAAAGTTTGTAGGATTTATCTACGAATTTTTGTGTTTTTTTCATTTTATTATAATTTAATTAAAGTTAAAAAAAGGGGAGGAGGTTAATCCTCCCCCTTGAATATTACTGATTATGCATCTTGGAATAAGAAGAAGTTGTTTGCACCTAAAGTACAACAAGCT
>TARA_R110002020_G_scaffold449479_2_pt1 | contig 33184 bp, 37 predicted proteins | sample TARA_R110002020 | Tara Oceans TARA_R110002020 (sample SAMEA4396489) | marine metagenome | biome: Westerlies Biome; feature: [MES] marine water layer (ENVO:01000295) within the mesopelagic zone...; material: water (ENVO:00002006), including particulate matter (ENVO:01000060) such...
TTTCAACTTAACAAAAAACTATTTCTCTTAAGCGGGTGCAAATATAATAACAATTACGGTTAGCGCAAGCATCTTATTTATAAAATAAATTTATTTAGACTTCCTTTCTAAGTCTATAATTAATATTTATATTGGCGCCGAAACAATTTAATTTATGGAAGAGAAGGTAAAATTTGAAATAGAGTTTCCGGTGCAGGCCTCGCCGTCGCTCTTATATCAATATATGTCTACGCCATCTGGTATGTCTGAGTGGTTTGCAGATAACGTAAACTCACGCGGAGAGTACTATACATTCATTTGGAATGGTAGCGAAGAAAAAGCAAAACTACTTGGTAAAAAAAGTGGAGAGCGCATTAAGTTTAGATGGATGGAAGATGTTGAAGATGAAGAACCTTACTATTTCGAGTTACGCATTGTAGTTGATGATATAACAAAAGATGTATCGCTCATTATAACAGATTTTGCAGAAGAAGATGAGGTTGATGAAGGGAAGATGTTCTGGGAAAATCAAATCTCAGAATTAAAACATGTGATAGGCTCTACCTAGAAAAACCAATAGTTAAAGTATATTTGTCCCTCCTCAAAAAAGGGACTTTTTTTATGATCAATTTAAACGGAAACTTAACAAACGCACCACATTTTTCACCTCAAAACCGCGCTTTGCTTTATGGAGATGCCGTTTTTGAGACTGTGCGTTGCCAGGGTGGTAAGATTTATTTTTGGGAAGATCATTATTTCAGGCTAATGTCTTCTATGCGTATTCTGCGTATGGAAATACCTATGCACTTTACACTTGAGAACCTTCAGGAAGAGATATTAAAGACGCTCGCTGCAAGTGAACTTGAAAATAAGGCGGCAAGTGTGCGCATAACTGTATTTAGAAATGAAGGTGGTAAATACTTACCAGAAGATAATACGGTAGGTTTCTTCGCTTTCGCGAAAGCATTATCAACTCCGTTTTATACACTAAGCGAGGCAGACTATGAGGTAGAGCTCTATAAAGATCACTATGTAAATGCTGATCTGCTTTCTACATTAAAGACGACAAATAAGCTCATACACGTCACAGGAAGCATTTTTGCTAAAGAAAACGGTTATGACAACTGTTTACTCATAAATAACAATAAAACGATAGTAGAGGCTTTACAGGGCAATATATTTCTTGTAAAAGACAATCATATAAAAACTCCCCCTTTAGAAGAGGGATGTTTAAGAGGGATTGTAAGAAAACAGTTGATCGAGATCATTCAAAACCTCAAGAATTACACTTTTGAAGAAGTTGCCATCTCGCCTTTTGAATTGCAAAAAGCAGATGAGATATTCATCACAAACGCGATAATAGGTATACAACCTGTTACTAAGTATAGAAAGAAAGTCTATACCAATACGGTTGCAAAAGATCTTATAGGTAAATTAAATGCTAAAGCCCGGTTATCTTAGTTATAACTGGGGTTTTCTGGTGCATTAGACCAGATTAGGTAATCGCCGCCCAGTTCTATCATTTTCTCTTTCCAGAGGTCTGGCAGGCATTTATTAATGATCTCCTTTTCATAGATGTTCTCTACCACGATCCATGAGTTAGAATCAAGTTCCTGATCTAATTGATGAGAATCCCAGCCAGAATAGCCTAAAAAGAAGCGTATCTCACTTTCAGAAATGCTGCCGTTTGCGATAAGGTCAATCACCCTGTCAAAATCGCCACCCCAATATATACCTGCAGAAATCTCAACGCTGTCTGGTATTAACTCTGGTACTTTATGTATGAAATATAGGTTATCCTGCTCTACAGGACCACCATTATAGACTTGCATTGTAGATGCGATCTCCGGGATAAGTTCATCTAAAGTAAAGCTAAGGGGTTTATTTAAAATAAAGCCAACAGAGCCTTCAGTAGAATGATTTGCTAGTAAAACAACAGAACGGTTAAACGAGACATCACCTATGATGGAGGGCTCTGCAATGAGCAATTTTCCTTTTGTGGGTCTCTTTGTAGTCATGATTTTTTAATGATTACTCCTAAACTAAGTTTTTTTTTCTAAACGACAAAATACAATAAACTATAAAAAAATAAAGCCCTCAATGAGGGCTTTAAATGTGTTTTAATATCAATTAGTTAACAGAATCTGATAGCTCAGAACCAGCTTTGAACTTAACAACGTTTTTGGCTGCAATTTTAATTGTTTTACCCGTTTGTGGGTTTCTGCCTTCACGAGCAGCTCTCTTAGATACAGACCAAGAACCAAATCCTACAAGAGATACACGATTACCTCCTTTAAGTGATGATTCTACGTTTCCTAAGAAAGACTCTAATGCTTTTTTAGCAGCTGCTTTAGTGATTCCTGCATCTTCTGCCATTGCATCAATTAAATCTGATTTGTTCATAATATAAATTTTAAAAAATTAAATTGTTGGTTAAACTTTTTGTTTAATAGTTCAACAAATTTATACGGATTATCCGTTCATGCAAGGAATAGCGCAGGAAATCCTGATTATTGTTAATAACTTCGACCTATTGTTAATAACGGATGATTTATTATTACTCATTACAATAACATCAGTATTTATAAGGCTTCACAACATTTTTGCGCCATCAGAAAATGAATATCCGTTTAAGAGGTCTTTTACCTTCATTTTTCGTTTTCCCGGAAGTTGTATTTCGTCGATCAATAGAATTCCGTCTTTGGCTTGTACGGTTAATTTTCCATCAGTCACTTTAATGTGCCCAATTTCTGCTTCGGGCGCGACGGTAAAATCTTCTCCTGCTATGCTTGCAGCATATATTTTTAAGGTGTCTTTTTTACTATCATTTTCAAATTCACTCCAGGCAACAGGATAAGGACTTAAGCCTCTTATTAAATTGTTTATTTTCTCAATAGGTTGCGACCAGTCAATCTTAGTGTTCTCTTTATTAAGTTTGTAGGCTGTGTGAATTTGTTCTTTTTTGGGCTGTGGTTTTGTTTCTACCTCACCTGTCTTAATATGTTCTACAGTCTTTATAATAAGATCACTACCCAGATTCATCAATCTGTCATGTAAACTTCCTGCATTTTCGGCGGGCTCTATCGCTAGTTGCTCCTGCAGGATAATGGCACCCGTATCTATTTTTTCGTCTATAAAAAATGTAGTTACCCCGGTTATGGTCTCACCATTTATAAGCGCCCAGTTTATGGGAGCAGCTCCTCTGTAATCTGGCAGGAGGGAAGCGTGAAGGTTAAATGTACCATATTCTGGCATTTTCCAGACCGCAACGGGCAACATTCTAAAGGCAACTACAATTTGTAAGTTCCCGTTGAGAGCCTTTAATTCTTTTAAAAATGCTTCATCTTTCAGGTTTACGGGTTGTAAAACAGGAAGATCGTGAGCGACAGCATATTCTTTTACAGCGCTCATCCTTAACTTTTGGCCTCGGCCTGCAGGACGATCTGGTGCGGTTATCACTCCCGCAATAGTATATTTTTGTTGTACCAAAGCATCCAGACTTGCTACTGCAAAATCTGGTGTGCCCATAAATATGATTCGTAAATCTCTCATTATACCTTTTTATATTGATTGTCTGCGGTTATGTAGATCAACCTTTTTTGTAGTAAAGTCTTTAGAACTTCTAATAGTTTATTCTCTTCTGTAGTATTTATCTTTTGAGCCAGAGCTCGAGAAGAAAGTGCGTTTTCTGCCAGTAAAAGTAGGATTTTTGCCTCTATTTCGCCGTTTTTTTCGCGTGAAGCTGTCTTTCTTTTAGCTCGCATACACACATCACAAATACCACAGGGTTCAGATTTATTTTCACCAAAATAGGCCAACAGCTGTATACTGCGACAAATAGATTTTTCATCAATATAAGTGAGCAATGCATTAGCTTGCTCCTCCTTTCTGCTGTTTTGTGCTCTAATATCTGCTGCAATGGGATTGATAACACGTTCATCTTCTCGGGGCACCAAAAAGGTTATAGAAGTGTCATAATTTATGTGTTCATAGATCGCGATATCATCTTTATCAAGTTGCAAAAGTATATCGTGCACACGGCTAACGCCTACATTAGACTTTTGTGCGATAACAGTATGATCTACCGCTAATTTTTGGTCAAAAATGCCGCCATATGTGCGTAAAATATTTTTTACTACTTCGTCTATTCCGGGATTTTTAATGAGGTAAAAACTAAGGGCAATGTTAGAAATCTTAAGCTGTAAGGTCGCTTTTCTAAAAAATTCCTGCGCAAGCGTTATCACACTATTTCTGTCAAGCAATTGCAGGGCATTGTAGGTGATGAGTGTATTGAGCTTGTAAGTGCTGCAAAAATCCATAAAATTGAAGCGAAAAACTTCCTGCTCACCTTCACCATACGAGATCTGGAAGTAGCTGTTTAACTTTTTATAAACCTGCCTTACGTAATCAACAGAAGGTAATATCCTGATAAATTGATTATATAATCGCTCTTTATCTGCCGGACTATACAAAACAAAGCTATATGCGGCATTGCCATCGCGACCTGCTCTGCCAGCTTCCTGAAAATAACTTTCTATACTTTCTGGCAGCTCTACGTGAATTACTGTTTGCACATCTGGCTTGTCTATACCCATACCAAAAGCATTAGTAGCCACCATTACCTGAACTTTATTAGAAGCCCAGTCTAGAAAATTTGCATTGCGTTTATCATTGCCCAGACCGCCGTGATAATGGTGTGCAGTTATACCGCGGGATTGTAAAAAATCAGCAAAAGTTTGAGCTGTTTTTCTACTGCGTACGTAGATAATTGCAGAGCGCGTATTCTTTTTTAAAATATCGAGAATACGATAATGTTTGTCTTCTTCGGCAAGAACACGGTATGCCAGATTCTTACGCTCAAAAGAAGTTTGAAAGAATTTATATTCCTTCAGTTTAAGCTGTTCTACAATATCTTGTTGCACTTTAGCTGTTGCTGTAGCTGTTAATGCAATGCAGGTGATATCAGGAATGCTTTCGCGAAAGCTTATAATATTGCGGTAAGCTGGTCTAAAATCATGTCCCCATTGTGAGATACAATGCGCTTCATCAATTGCTAATAAAGAGATGGGCATTTGTTTTAAGCGCTCCAGTACAAGCTCCTGCTGCAATCGTTCTGGTGAGAGATATAGCAATTTGTAATTACCATAGATGCAGTTGTCTAGCAATTTATCAAGATCTGTATAGCTTATACCTGCCGGAATATACAATGCTTTAATTCCGCGGTTTGTGAGTTGCATGACCTGATCTTTCATAAGCGAGAGCAGGGGAGAAACAACAATTGCAATTCCTGCCTGCAAGACCGCCGGGAGTTGGTAGCATATAGATTTACCACCGCCGGTAGGGAGTAAGGCTAAAGTGTCTTTACTGTTTATAACACTTTTAATGATCTCTTCCTGATTAGGCCTAAAAGATTGGTAACCCCAGTATTTTTCTAGTATTTCTGTGGGGTTTTGCATGCTTACGATAGTTTATCAAGCACAAAAGAAACACGTTGCTCAACGGTCATCTTTGGCACTTCTATAGGTGCATAACCATATTTTATGTAATTGTGTAACAAGACTTCCTGAATTGCCTGGGCCTGCTCAAAACTCTCATAGCGCTCGCCGTCTGTCTCATGTATTTCTTCCCATGGCGGCAAAACAAAGATCTGGTCATATTTGTAGCGCTCACAAGCCTGAATGAATTCTGCTGGGTAATTTTGACCTACATAATCCAGGTACGCCACAACATCAGGAATCCCTCTGTCTATAAAAACAAAGTCTTCTTGTAGCTCTTCTGCTTTCTGGTATTGAAGAATACGTTGCTCAAGTAATTTTTGACTAAAAAGAAGTGGCTCTGTGAGAAAAAGCTGCTCTATTCCTTCTTCCTGCGCAGCTTTTGTTACCTGTCTTGAGACTTCTTCAAAACAAATGAATCCTTTTTCTTCTATAGCGTTTAATAAAGTGCTTTTACCGGTACCGGGACCTCCTATAAGCACAATGCGTTGTGTTGCCAAATGTCTAGTATTAGTCGGCAAAAATACTCAAATGTGAAACGATTAAAAAATTCTGAGGATACTGTATCTTTGCAACTGAAAAAACAGCTTATGAGTGCAGAGAAAAATTCTGATGAATTTTATAAAAAATTAAAAGAACAATTAAGTGATACCTCTATATGGCCTTCTGAATATCTATTTAAATTTATAGTTCCTTCAGATAAAGAAAAAATACTTGCCATACAGGATATTTTTAATAATACCGGTGCTGTTATACAGACTAAAGAATCGCGTAATGGTAAGTATACCAGTCTTTCAATCAATGTAAGAATGAAAAATCCAGACGCGGTAATCACTAAATATAAAGAGGTAGCACTTGTAGAAGGTGTTATTTCGCTTTAATTAAAAATATTTAAATTTGTACGGCAATTATTGAATTTTTGGTTATTTAGGCCGATTTTAGTGCCTTTTATACAATTTTTATTAATTTGCAACAGTTTACTACGGTAAGCAAACTTCACTTAAATTTTTACAGTTGATAGATCAATTAGAATACAACACAGAGCGTGAAAAGCTCATTATTCCTGAATACGGGCGTCATTTACAAAAAATGGTAAATCAGGCGATTGCTATAGAAGATAAAGAAGAACGCAACAAAGTAGCCAGGTCTATTATAGCCGTGATGGGTAATTTACAGCCTCATTTACGTGACGTACCAGACTTTCAACACAAATTATGGGATCAGCTCTTTATAATGAGCGATTTTAATCTGGATGTTGATTCTCCTTACGGGAAACCATCTAAAGAAGAACTGGAAGAACGTCCTGCGCCTTTAGAATATCCTCAAAATCACCCTAAATATCGCTTCTACGGCAACAATATCAAGAGAATGATTGATGTTGCTGTAAAATGGGACAAGGGCGAGATGAGAGAAGCACTTGAGTTTACTATAGCAAATCATATGAAGAAGTGTTTCCTAAATTGGAATAAAGACACTGTAGAAGATGATGTGATCTTTAAACATTTATTTGAGCTTAGTAATGGCCAGATAAATCTTGCAAAAAAGGAAGAAGATCTGCGCGATACACACCAACTTATGCGCTCTAAAAAGACTAGTAAATCTTCTAATAATCCACGTAAAAAGACAAACCGCCCTAAAAAGCGTTACTAAAACTTAGCTTACCAGATTTTTATTTATGGGAACATTCCAAATCGAGGGCGGACATCAACTTAAAGGTTCCATCCAGCCTCAAGGTGCAAAAAATGAAGCTCTTCAAATTTTATGTGCGGTTTTGCTTACGCCAGAAAATGTCATCATTAATAATATACCAGACATTGTTGATGTAAATAAACTCATTACAATTCTTGGTAATCTGGGTGTGAAAATTCAAAAACTGGGTAAAGGTAAATACAGTTTTAAAAGCGATGCACTTAACTTAGAATATCTGGAAAGCCAGCAGTTTAAGAATGAAGGCAGTGGTTTACGCGGTTCTATTATGATAGTTGGGCCTTTGCTGGCTCGTTTTGGTAAAGGATATATTCCACGTCCCGGTGGTGACAAAATAGGCAGGCGCCGTTTAGACACGCACTTTGAAGGGATGATAAAACTGGGTGCTAAATTTCGCTACAATAAAGAAGAGCGTTTTTATGGCGTAGAAGCTCCAGATGGTTTAACAGGAACTTACATGCTTCTTGATGAAGCCTCTGTAACAGGAACAGCAAATATTGTTATGGCTGCTGTTATGGCAAAAGGGGAAACAGTTATTTATAATGCAGCCTGTGAACCTTACCTACAACAGCTTTGTAAAATGCTCAACAAAATGGGCGCTAAGATAAGTGGTGTAGGTTCTAATATGCTTACAATAGAAGGCGTTGAAGAATTAGGAGGTTGTGAACACACGATTCTTCCTGATATGATCGAGATAGGATCATGGATTGGTCTTGCAGCCATGACTAAAAGTGAGATCACAATTAAAAATGTAAGCTGGAACGATCTGGGAGTAATACCAAATACATTTAGAAAATTAGGTATTAAGCTAGAGCGAAAAGGTGACGATATCTACATACCCGCTCATACTGAAGGTTATGAGATCGAGAAGTTCATAGATGGCTCTTTTATGACCATAAGTGATGCTCCCTGGCCGGGTTTTACACCAGATTTATTAAGTATTATTCTGGTTGTGGCAACACAGGCAAAAGGCGAAGTGCTTGTACATCAAAAAATGTTTGAGAGCCGACTTTTCTTTACAGATAAGCTTATAGATATGGGTGCAAAGATCATTTTATGTGATCCTCATCGTGCTACCGTTATTGGGCATGACTTCAAGTCAACTTTAAAGGCAACTAATATGTCTTCACCAGATATACGTGCCGGTATTTCTCTTTTAATCGCTGCTCTTAGTGCAAAAGGAACCTCTACTATTCACAATATTGAGCAAATAGACAGAGGTTACGAGAATATTGATGAGAGATTGCGTGCTATAGGTGCAAAAATTATTCGTACCGCTTAAAGCGAAAAGTAAATTACATTCAGGAAAAACTTTCTAATTTAATTAAAAGTTTATCAGAGTAGAACTAGATATCAAATTCTGCGTCCCACTCTGAAGCTTGTTCAAGCTTTCCGGTATTGATACAATTCTGGTAAACATTTATTATTGCATTGCTTTTAACGAGCTTATGGGCCATTGCAATATCTTCAGAAAAAATGCGATCCTTGTTAGCGAAAGTGACATGCTCTCGTATTTTGTGATGCACCTGTTCTAAAAATGCACTTGATTGTAAACCTTTTCTAAAATCAAATGCCTGCGCTGCAGTTAGCATTTCTATAGCCAGAATATTTTCAACATTTCCTATAACTTGCAGAGCTTTTCTACCACTAATAGATCCCATACTCACATGATCTTCCTGCCCCAAAGAGGTGGGAATACTGTCTGCACTGGCAGGAAAACAAAGACCTTTGTTTTCACTTGCTAAAGCAGCTGTGGTGTATTGTAAGATCATGTAACCAGAGTTAATTCCTGTTTCTGCAAAAAGAAGTTTAGGTACGCCTGCATATTTGCCTTCTAAAGCGAGATAAATACGCCGGTCTGAAATATTACCCAGTTCACTGGTCGCCAGCGTAGCATAATCAAGTGCCATAGCTAAAGGTTGACCATGAAAATTACCACCACTTATGGTAAGATTTTCATCTATGATTATCGGGTTATCTGTAACAGCATTGAGTTCGATTTCTAATAATTCTTTCAGGTGCAACCATGCATTGCGGGAAGCACCATGTACCTGAGGCATACATCGCAGAGAGTAAGGATCTTGCACGCGATCGCAATTCTGGTGAGCTAAAAGAATTTGAGAACCTTCCAGAAAAGATTTTATGCGAGCAGCAACGTGCTGATTACCTTTATAAGGTCGCAGCTTATGCAATTCTGCATAGAAAGGTTTAATAGAACCCTGCAGGGCCTCAAGCATAAGGGCGCCAATAATATCTGCCTGATCGAGACAATTTTTTAATTTCTCAACCACTTTTACAGCATGAGCTGCAATAAATTGAGTACCGTTTATGAGAGCCAGGCCTTCTTTTGGTCTCAGCTCAATCGCTTCTAGACCAAATGCATGTAAAAGTTCATTAGATTTTAATCTTTTGCCTTGATGATAAACTTCTCCCAGTCCTAACAGTGGTAGAAATAAATGAGCCAGAGGAGCCAGATCACCGCTTGCACCCACAGAGCCTTGCTCTGGAACGACAGGAGCTACTTGATTGTCTATAAACCAAAGTATGCGTTTTAAAGTCGTTTCAGAAATACCAGAATGGCCCTGCGCAAGAGCGTGTGCTTTCAATACCAGCATCAGCAGAGCGATTTCTTCGTCAATGGGTTTGCCTACACCAACGCTGTGACTTTTTATGATATTTTCCTGAAGCGCAAGAGTTTCTTCTCTGGAGATGCGTGTTGTACATAAAGGCCCAAAACCGGTGTTTATACCATAAACGGCCTCATCTTTGCCAACGATATCTTTAACAATCGCTTCGCTAGCATGAATTTTATCCCAGCTTTGTTGAGTGATCTCGGTTTTTATTTCGCCTCGAGCTATACCCAGCGCAATACCGGCAGTTAGCTTATCTTTTCCTAAAGAAAAAGTTTGGGGGAGTGACATAAGCTTAAAATTTTGCAGGAAGAATTACAGCAATAATTTACCTATTTCTTCCCAGTTATTTACTCTTTCAAAACCATTAGTATTGATGTTGTGTGGGGAGGTATATTGCAGGCTTCTGCCCTCAAAAGTATCAAGGTTAAAAGAACGGTCATCTATAAGCACATCGCCTTTTAAGATAAACTTGTGCCCGCAAAGTATTCTGTACGGCCACTCCAGAAATGGGAAGTGCTCATCAAGCCAGTCTGCTTTTTCTTCAAGACTGTTTTTAAACTGCATCGCTGCAGAGGCTATGTAAACCTCGTTATCGCGAGTGAGTTCACGCAAAACTTCCTGACTGTCTGGCATCACTTTAAGATCTCTAAAAAAACCTTTTAGCGCGGTATGACTGTGAATGTAAGGCTGGCAATCTTCTGGCACACATTGCCATACTTCTTTACCTGCGCATTCTTCTTTAGTAAGGTTTGCGTTGTACTTCTTATTATATAAATCTATGTGGGCGCCAAACGTGTCTGCCAGCACCTCGTCCATATCTACAAATATTGTCATGTAATGAAAATTAAGAGGGCAAATTAAACAGATTAATTCTATCAATGGTTAATTTATCTTTAAAAAGTAAAATAAGCGTATAAGACAGATTTATGATAAGCTTTAATTGGAGCGATATTTTACCTAAATTGGTAGGAAATAATAAACCACATGTGGCGCTATTACCTTGATGTAACTAAATTTAGTCTGCTGTTTTCTGCCCTTTTTTGCCTGTTTTTTGCCTCTGGGGGCGGATTTTTCTACGCTCTAATAATAGGTTTAATTGTTTTTGGGATTTTTGGAACAGTTATAGGGCTTATCGGGTTTAATTATTTTCATGCTACAGAGTATTACACGTATTACAATCTTGGCTTTACTAAGGCTAAATTAATACGCACCACATATCTTATAAATTTAGTTCTGGCGATTGTTTGTACTGGTTTAGCGATGCTTTTAAACCTCATTTTTTAATGCATAAACTCACCGTGCAACATGTCACCCAATATTTTAAGAAAAGGGAAATTCTAAAAAACGCCTCTTTAGAGCTAAAAATCGGTGAAATCACCGGACTTTTCGGGCGTAATGGTTCAGGTAAAAGTACTCTTCTCAAAATAATTTTTGGCACCTTAAAAGCACAATCAGTTAGACTTCAGGTTGACGAGAAACTCTATAAACCCAATCAGATAATCACAAAACAGTTGGTAGGTTACGTGCCTCAGTTTTCCTTTTTGCCGGCGCTTCTCAAAGTACGCGATGTGATACCTCTTTTCTATGAAAGCAGTGACGATCAGGATATGATTTTTAATTCGCCCAAGATCGCAGCTTTTTCAGATCAAAAAATTGGTACGCTGTCAATAGGAGAGCGGCGCTACTTAGAACTTCTCATAATAGGTAATCTGGATCATCCCTTTTTATTACTTGATGAGCCATTCTCAATGGTAGAGCCGCTTTACAAGGAAAAGATAAACGAGTTTTTAATTTCGCTTAAAGCGAAAAAAGCCATATTAATAACAGATCATTATTATCAGGACGTGTGGAAGATAAGCGATAAAAAACTCCTGTTGCAGGATGGAAAAATAACTAAAATTATAGAGAAAACGGCTCTGGTAGAAGCCGGTTATTTACGCTCTGTTTAGCAGAAATTAATTAACTTAAGGGTTGCTTTATTTTAGATTCAATATGAAAGACAATTTTTCTCACCATGCTCAGGATTATGCGAGATACAGACCGGTATATCCAGAAGCACTGTACAGATATTTATTTTCTTTAATTCCTGAAAAAAATCTGGCTTGGGATTGTGGTACCGGTAATGGGCAGGTAGCCACAGAATTATCAAAGGTTTTTAATGAAGTATGGGCGACAGATCTTAGCCCCGAGCAGATTGAGTTTGCTCCTAAATTACCTAACGTGAATTATGAAATTCGTCTGGCTGAAGAACCAATTGAGCATGCTCACGATTTTGATCTCGTTACGGTAGCACAGGCAATACATTGGTTTGATTTTGAGAAATTCTATAAGAATGTAAAGCAAGCATTAAAACCTGATGGAATAATAGCCGTCATTGGATATTCCGTCTTTAAAACCGAAGATGATCTCAATAATGTGATCCAGTATTTTTATAAAGATATTACAGAGGCATATTGGGATCCTGAAAGGCGATATCTTGATGAAGACTACCTAACAATTCCGTTTCCTTTTGAAGAAGAGGTTACTCCTTCATTTAATATAAAAGTAAAATGGACTAAAGAGCATTTCTACAATTATCTAAATACGTGGTCTGCCGTTAAGCATTATGAGAAAAAAGAAGGTATGAGTCCGTTAAATTTGATAAAAGAAAAAGTAAACGAAAATTGGGGTAAAAACACCGAAAAAGAGTTCATTTTCCCGATTTTATTGCGCGTTGGTAAAAACTAAAAAGAAAATAAGGCGTATTCTAAATCATTCAAAAAACGTTCTTAATAATTCTATAATTGTATAGATCAACTTTAACTAACCGCTTGTTTATACGTTTTTAGACAACGCTCGCGGGCTTCTTTGTGATCGACCATTTTATCAGGATATTTATCAGTGTCAAATTCTGATACAAATTTTTTGATGTATTTTTTATCCTTATCAAATTTGTCAACCTGTGTCATCGGGTTAAAAATTCTAAAGTACGGCGCAGCATCAACACCACTTCCTGCAGCCCATTGCCAGTTGCCTACGTTGCTAGATTGCTCATAATCAAGAAGCTTTTCAGCGAAATATGCTTCGCCCCAACGCCAGTCTATAAGAAGATGTTTGCATAAAAAACTCGCGGTAAGCATGCGCACCCGGTTATGCATAAAACCGGTAGTGTTTAACTGCCGCATTCCGGCATCAACAAGAGCAAAACCCGTCTTACCATTTTTCCATTTTTCAAACTCTTCTTCATTGTTGCGCCATTTTATACGATCGTATTTTGGTTTAAAAGCATTATTAACAGTTTCAGGATAATGCCAAAGTATTTGCATAAAGAATTCCCGCCAAATAAGTTCGTTCCAGAAAACCTCATTCTTTTCAGCAATCGCTTTTTTCATCATTTTCCGAATGCTTACGGTGCCAAACCTGAGATGCGGCCCAAGTCGAGATGTGCCACCGGTAATTGCAGGGAAATTGCGCGTACTCTCATAATCCTGAATGAGAGTAGGCGTTACTGTATAATCTGGCACTTTAAGCGAAGCAGTTTTAAATCCCATTTCGCCAAGTTCTACGTTAGGCAATCGGCTATTTTGAAGCAGATTTTTTAAATAATCGTTGGTATAATATATATTAAGGTCTTTTTCTGCAGCGAAATGTTCTTTCCATTTATTCTTATAGGGAGTGTAAACAATGTAAGGATCGCCATCGCCTTTTACAACTTCACTTTTCTCAAAAATCACCTGATCTTTGTAGGTTTTAAAGCCAATTTTATGCTTTTTAAGCAGGTTTTTAATCTGCTCATCACGCTGTCGCGCATAGGGTTCATAATCATGATTGGTGTAAACTTCAGCTACAGAATAATCTTCAAGAATTTGATTCCAGATATCAATTGGTTTTCCGTAAAATAAAGCCAGCGAACTACCATATTCTTCCTGTAATTGCCTGCGCATTTTTTGTAAGCGCTCGTAAATAAAAGTTACGCGTGCATCATCTTTGGGCAATTCATCAAGAATTTCAGAATCAAAAATGAATACCGGGAGTACGTTATAATCACTTTTTAAAGCCTGTAAAAAACCCACATTATCATCTAATCGTAAATCTCTGCGAAACCAAAATATACTTACCTGCTGCATAGTTCTTAATGAGTGTTCAATGTAGACATTCCTCCATCAACACCCAAAACCTGGCCAGTCACCCAGCTGCTATCTTCACTTAATAAAAATGCCGCTACTGCAGCAATATCGTTTGTTGTGCCCACTCGTTTTAAGGGATGGCGCTCATCCATCTTTGATCTTTTAGTTTCGTTGCCTAACAGTTTGCTTGCCAGAGGAGTGTCAGTAAGTGAGGGGGCGATCACATTTACCCGCCATTTAGGAGCATATTCTGCGGCTAACGCTTTCGCGAAACCTTCTATGGCTCCTTTGGCTGCAGCTACACTTGTATGAAAAGGCATGCCCACTTTAACCGCAACTGTGCTAATGAAGATAAGGCTGGCTTGTTCAGATTTTTTAAGAAGTTCAGTTACAGATTTTAAAGTTTTTATGAGGCTAAAGAAGTTGATCTGCATATCCTCTTCAAAAGTTTGCGAAGACAGCATTTTAAAAGGTTTCAGGTTTATAGAGCCCGGGCAATACACAAAACCATCTATCACTTCCGGTAGTTTTGAAGTATCAATTTCATCTGTGGCTGCATCAAATTGTATATAAGTGGCCTCAATATCTTCTAAATTTGCTGAAGATCGCGAAGCGAGATATAAATTATGAACACCATTTAATTTTCTGGCAATCTCGTTACCTATACCGTAAGAGGCTCCTATTATGAGAATGTTTTTGTTCATGAGATCGTATTGCAATTAGACTACAGCAGTTTCGGGTTTGTAAGAATATGTCCCAAAGATCTCAGTCAATTTATTTTTGCGGTACTCAAAGATCTCTTTCAATTTTGGTTTAACCAGAAAAGGATGCGTGAGTTGGCCCAGAATACCTAATGGTAGCTTGTAATCAACAATGTCTTCCATCTCAACTCCGCCGGGAATTTCTTTTATAAAATGCTTATGGTGCCACATCGCATAAGGCCCGTAACGTTGCTCATCTACAAAGAATTTACCTTCCACTACATGCGTTATCTCTGTAACCCATTTTGTTTTAATACCGGCGACTGGTGTAACAATATACTGTATAAGCTGCCCGGGAAACATGGGCCTGTCTGCACCAGAGAGTATCTTAAAGCCCATATAATCTGGAGTGATCATTTTAAGGTTTTTAGGATCACCTAAAAATTGCCAGGCCTCCTGAACTGATATGGGTAAATTTTGCTTTGTGTGCAGCGTATAGATCTTCATTTAATGACTCGTATTTTTGTTGAGAACAAATATACTGGTCAATTTTGTTTAATATTTAAGAGTTTAAGTTAAACAAAAATTAAAGTTCTTTCAAAAAAAATGAACAGCCCAGTCTTTTGCATCTTCAAGTGTATTGAAAAAAGCAAAAGATTTCTCCCAGTTTTTTTGTTCTGCATACAAATGCTCTCTTAATTCATCATCTTCTGCGACGACTGCGACAGCTTTCATATTAGGTAAAGCACTTTTATAAAACGTAGGTTCTACCATCATTTTATTTGCACGTTGATTTATAAGAACAAAATCGTTACCCATGTAATATTCGGTAAGAATACTACGTACTTCATCTACAGTTTCTCTGGCTAGAGTTTTAGTATTTAAGTACTGCACAATGGCAAAAGATGGCGTAAGATCTAAAGAATACGTCTTAGTAGTATAAGACCTGCTAGTGTCTATCATTATTAATTATTTAGGGAATAAAATAATTTTAAAACATCTTTCTTAATAGAAAATGCACTGGGGGTGATTTGCTGCGGTAAAGATATACTTTCCTTAATTATGAATTTGTTAACATTACTTAGGTTGCGTATATTTAATTTAGACTTTTGAACAACAGCCGATATTTCAAGGCATTTAGCAATTTTTGGCATCAAATTAATTTTAAATCTAACATGAAAAAAACAGTCATTTTACTTCTTTTAGCGCTTCCTTTGAGCTTGTTAGCTCAAATAAATACTCCCGCTGCCAGCCCTTACTCAGAGATCGAGCAGGTTGTGGGCCTCACAAATATCGCGGTTAAATATTCTCGTCCAGGTATGAAAGGGAGAACGATATTTGGCGATCTTGTTCCTTACGGTAAGATTTGGCGTACTGGAGCAAATGGTACCACAAAATTTATAACAGATAAATCAATTACAATAGATGGTAAAGATCTGGCTGCGGGAACTTATAGTGTTTATTCTATACCTGAACAAGATACCTGGGAAGTGATCTTTTATACAGATGATAGTAACCCTCTGTTAACTGAATTTGATGAAAGTAAAATAGCATTACGTACGCATGTTGATGTACAAAATATGCCTATGCAGATCGAGACTTTTACCGTTTCTATAGACGATGTAAAATCTGAAGGTGCCACGCTGGGTATTTTATGGTCTAATGCATATGTGGGTGTTCCTTTTAAAGTGGGGACAGATAAAGAAGTTATGGAAAGTATTGATAAAGCTTTGCAGGGACCAGGTGCTGATGAATATTATAACGCTGCAGTTTATTACTTGAACAGCGGTAAGGATATCGAAAAATCGCGAGATTGGATGGAAAAAGCGATGTCTATGACCGAAAATCCGGGATACTGGCAATTGCGCCAGCAGTCACTTATTTTAGCTAAAGCCGGAGATAAGAAAGGTGCGGTTAAAGCAGCAAAAGCTTCTCTGGAAGGTGCTGAAAAGGCTGGTAATGCAGATTATGTAAAAATGAATAAAGATTCTTTAGAGGCTTGGGGAGAAAAGTAAAATCAGAAAAAACATGCATTGCGAATAGTTTTCGCTTCTGCGAAAAATGATAAAAACCAGCTGATTTCACCTCGAAATCAGCTGGTTTTATTTTATAAATAAGAGGACTTCTGGTTTAAGGTCAGTTTCATCATGATATCTGTTTGCTCATCGTCACCCAGTTTAAAAATGTGTTTATCAAATTTAACAAAGCCATTTTTCTCATAAAATCTGATAGCTCGTAAATTTTCTTCCCAAACGCCTAACCACACATAATCTACGTTGCGCTGTCTTGAGATCTGCATAGATTTTTCATAAAGCAATTGACCAATTTTCTTACCATGAAACTCACTTAGTACATAAATACGCTCTATCTCGAGGGCATTAACGTCTTTAATTTCAGTCTGTGATTGCCCAAAATTCACTTTTAAATAACCAATAACTTGTTTGTCAAGTTCTACGAAATAAATTTCGGCATTAGTATCGTTTAATTCATCTTGAAGTTTTTTCGCTGAAAAACTATTTTCAAGATAGTTATTCATGTTTGCTTCACTATTCCCGGAAGAAAACGTTTCTGCAAATGTTTGTTTACTAATTCGCTGTAATTGGTCTAGATCGTCAATAGAGACTCTTCTTATTTCTGTATTCTCCATTTAATAAATATAGCAAGCAGAATCGTATTCTTATTATATTAAAGACTCTTTAATATCTAGTAATGTAAGTTGATCAATTTGCGCACTTCATCTAAAGTGTTTATAATTAATCTGCTGAATTCACGCGACATCATAGGACTTTCAGTTTTACCAGCTCTTAGCAAATCGCCTACATGTGCAGCTTCAAAATTGTAGCCTTTTGCGCTATAAGCGAAATCATGATATAATTTAACGCCATCAAGCACAGTCGTAACTTTGTCGGTTTCGTGAAAACGACTTTCAATATTTATGAGTCCTTTTTCCAGAATAATCGTTGCGGTACTGGGGGTTTTTCGGGTAATACTTGAGATTATATGCGCTTTTGAGCCGTTTTTATAAGTTAAGGTGATCTGGGTTTCCTCATCAACCTCTGTTTTACCAAATTTCGCTTTAGCGGAAATATTTTCAGGTTTTCCTAAAATGGCGAGTGCACAAAAGACAGGATAAATACCCACGTCAAGAAGAGAACCACCGCCTAATTCTTTATTAAACAATCTCCCTTGTGGATCAAAAGGGGCTTCAAAACAAAAATCTGCATTTACGGTTTTTACAGCGCCGTATTTCCCGCTTTCAATTTCGTCAAGAACGAAATTAAAATGTGGCATCATGCGCGTCCATAACGCTTCCATAAGTAAGCATCCTTTTTCTTCTGCCAGAGCTATCATTTTATCAACCTGATCGCTATTCATTGCAAAGGGTTTTTCACATAGAACAGCTTTACCATGAGAGAGGCACATCATAGTATCTTCATAATGCTTCACGTGCGGTGTCGCAATATATATTACATCAATAGCGGGATCTTTTGCCAGAGCTTCATATGAGTCATACTTTTTAGCGGCACCATATTTCTCTCCAAATTCGTTAGCTTTTTCCTGAGATCTTGAAGCGACGCCATACAAAGTGCTACCTTCAACAGTCATAAGATCTGTTGCAAAGCTGTTAGCTATTTTTCCTAATCCTATAATTCCCCAGTTTATCGTTGTCATAAAGTGTTTTTTGTAATTAAATTTTCATCGGGACGCGCATTAACTTGTAAAATCAATGAGATAAGAATTACCAGTGCACAACCAATGATATTAAGATATAAATATGGCAGATTTATATATTCAAACTTGTCGAGCAGAAATAGGATGATCACCAATACCTGAGTGGCAATCGCCGCAACAAAAACAGCTTTTGCACCTATTTTTTTAATAAAGAAGGCAACTATGAAAATTCCCAAAATAGTACCATAAAATATAGAACCAATAATATTAACCAACTGAATAAGATTATCGAACAAATTGGCTGTACAAGCAATTAGAATGGCGAGAATTCCCCAGCTTAGTGTGAACCATTTAGTAGCGTCTACAAAATGTTCTTCGTCGCGTTCCTCAGTTAAATTGCGTTTATAAATATCTACAGTTGTGGTGGTGGCAAGTGCATTGAGCTCTGAAGCGGTAGAAGACATAGCCGCAGAAAGAATTACAGCTAAAAGCAAACCAACAAGACCTTTAGGCAGGTTGTTTATTATGAAATGAATAAATACATAATCCTTATCATTGGTCTCAATATTCTTATCTGCCCTCTTGATAACATTGCGAGCTTCCTGTCTTATGGCTATTTCTTCATCGCTTACCTTATTAAGCGCTTCTTTTATACTAAGCCTGTTATCATTGCGACCTACAATATAATTATGATCTGCATTTACGAGAGTTGAACTCAATTCTGCCTTATCAGATCTTAATTCGTTAAGACGACTTTGAAGAACATTGTATTCTTTTTCGTAAGGCGAATTTCTTACCGCATCTTCAGCTGCGGGATTAAAGTTTACCGGCGTAGGATTAAATTGATAAAATACAAAAACCATAACACCTACCAGCAGGATAAAGAACTGCATGGGTACTTTTAATATTCCGTTAAAGACCATCCCGAGCTGCATCTCACGCAAAGACTTACCAGAAAGGTAGCGTTGCACCTGACTTTGATCTGTACCAAAATAAGAAAGCATTAAAAATGTACCGCCTAAAATTCCGCTCCAGAACGTATATCTATTATTAAAATCGAAAGAAAAATCGAGTATGTCCAGTTTGCCGCTTGCCCCGGCAATTTCTAGAGCTTTTGTAAATGTGATGTCTTGTGGCAAGTAACTTATAATCAGGAAAAAAGCAGTGAACATCCCGATAAAAATCACGGCCATTTGCTGTTTTTGCGTTACAGTAACCGCTTTTGTACCACCAGAAATGGTGTAGATTACAACGAGCACACCTATAATAATGTTGAGCGTATTTAGATCCCAACCCAATACTGCCGAAAGAATTATAGAAGGAGCAAAAATTGTTATACCAGCCGCGAGCCCTCTTTGTAATAGAAACAAACAAGCGGCAAGAGAACGTGTTTTTAAATCAAAACGCGTTTCAAGATATTCATAGGCAGTATAGACATTAAGTTTATGATATATAGGTATGAAGAACATACAGATAATAATCATTGCAATAGGTAATCCAAAATAAAACTGAACAAAACCCATCCCGCTATGAAATGCCTGTCCTGGTGTAGATAAAAATGTAATTGCGCTAGCTTGTGTTGCCATAACAGACAAACCTACAGTATACCATTTTGCCTCATTACCACCACGCAGGTAATCTTGTACATTGCGTCTACCACGGGTTTTGTATATCCCGTAAATAACAATGAAAGATAAAGTGGCAATAAGTACGATCCAGTCTATTTGCTGCATACTAGTGAGAAAAGGAATTCATTATAAAATAAAAAAGAATAATATAAGCAGCATTTAGTACTAGAACTATAGTATAAAAAGTACTCCAGGTTTTTGGTTTGGGGTTCATTATCCTTTAATTTTTTCGTTGCTTTTTCCTACAGAAAGCAGGTTTGCAAATAATCTGTAAGCTCCGGGAACGCCAGCCGGCAATTCTCTAAAAAAGCTTAGACCGGTATAAATGTAATGTCCTTTGCCGTATTGAGCCATAAGCAGACTGCCGTCTAGTGCATTTTCACCTTTATCATTTATTGAGATGACAGGTTTATATGCGTCATTCCAAACGGTGGGAAAATATAATCCGCGTTCCTGAACCCAGCCCTTAAAATCTTCATCTGTAATCTTGTTAGGATAATTTAAAATCTCATTAGAAGGATCGAGTATGCGCACTTGTGCATTTTCATCAGTAACGCGATCACTTGATAAGGTTAGGGGGTAAGGACCTACATTAGGAAAATTAAAACCGCGAGCTGTATTATACTGTACAACCATGGTGCCTCCATTCTGCACATAATCAAATAAAGCCTGTTGCTTATATTTTAAAATATCTACAGTATTGTACGCGCGAATACCCATGACTACTGCGTCAAATTGATCGAGGTATTCTGGTGTGATTTTCTCTGGATCAATTACTGCTACCTGATAACCTATTTGCTGTAAACTTTCAGGAATCACATCACCGGCCCCGGCGATATAACCTATAAAATCTCCAGCTTTTTTAATATTGAGTTTTACGATCTGACTTTGTGATGGCAGAGTTAATGTTTGTAGCGGTATGTAACCATAATCTATCTGAATAACTTTTTTAGAATACACATTTCCATCTAAATTCACTTCCGGAATTAAAGTATTGCTATCCTGATGAGCTGGCGGCGTCACATCAAAATAAATCATAGTGCTTTCACCTTTTGATGTAATAGATACATTTTGTTCTGAAGGAGAAACCTGCCAATTGTCATCATGTTTTAAAGTCACTGAAGCTTTTAAATCTGATTTGTATGCGGTTACCCGAACGCCAATTTCTTTAGATTCTGAATCTGAAAAAATAATTACAGGTTCGTCTATAGCTGCAGAAACTGGAGGAACAATATCAAAAGGTTCAAAAACTTCTCCTTTTACCTGATCGTTGTATTTATAAACCAGATCTGATTTAAAAGGAATGGTTACACCGTTTATATCAATATTGAAAATTGCTTTAAACTCATGTGGAGTTTCTGGTAAGCCTATTAATTTTTGATCTTCTACGTTGTACATACCTACAGAACCCGATTTATTAAGCCAATACGGAGTAGTTAATGCAGCATTGCCGGTATTAATTGATATTTTCTGCCGAAAATCAGTATTATTTAGCAGGTTTTGACCCATTTCTACCGATTTTTCTAAGGGTAAAATCACCACATTTTTAAGTTGCATTGCCGTATTACTTCGGTTTATAGCTTCTAGTGAAATGTCTATGTGTTCATTTGCAGTTGCAAGTTCTTGTGAAGTTGTAGCTTCAAGATAAAGACCGGCACATGCTTTTATTATACCTGTGATTTCTTTTAACTTAAGTTCACGCCAGTGCTCATCCTTAAGTTGGTCAATAAGATTGTAAGCAGTCACCAAAGCTGGTAAACTTGCAGCAGGATCTGTAAAATCGTAAGAATTCTCTACCTGACTAAGTATTTCGCCAATAGCGCGACCACCTTTTACTCTATTCCAGGAAGTATCTACTCCCGCAAAGAGGTTTCCGTTTGCTGGGTAATCACCGCGCAATAATTCTAAATATTCGGTCTGGCTCCCGCGCGAACCTGTATTCCCAAATCCCTGTGATTTATGCTGACTACGGCTTAAAGCCGAAATTTCTGTGTTACTTAATCCAAAAGCAGGATAATAAACGCCATCATCTAGGGCGACTAAATTGCTTTTATCTGCTTTATCAAACTTCTCCTGGCTGCCATAAAACCACCATGAAGTATTAAAAAACTCTCGTTTAGGTTGCCAGGTGGTTGTATATTTTAATTGCTCAGGAAATTTTGATGGATCATTAACCAGATCAAATGCCTGCACACTTAACATCGCAGAAGTTGTATGATGCCCGTGCGTTGTACCGGGAGATCTGTGATCAAAACGGTTTATGATAATGTCTGGTTTAAAGTTGCGTATTGCCCAGACCACATCACTTAATACTTTATCTTTTTCCCAAAATTCAAGGGTTTCTTCAGGGTTTTTTGAGTAGCCAAAGTCATTTGCACGCGTAAAACGTTGCTCACCCCCATCAATGCGTCTTGCAGACAGAAGTTCTTGTGTTCTTATTACTCCCAAAAGTTCTCTTATCTCAGGACCAACCAAATTTTGACCGCCATCACCACGGGTTAGAGAAAGATATCCTGTGCGTGCTTTTACCTGATTAGCCAGGTAAGAAATAAGAGCCGTATTTTCATCATCTGGATGCGCACCAATGTAAAGCGCTGTACCTAAAAAATTTAATTTCTGAATGTCTTCAAAAATTTCTGCAGATGTGGGTTTTTCAGGTTTTTGAGCTTTCGCGTTAAGCGAGAATAATATTAGAAATAAAAGGAGGTAACTTAATTTTTGCATGAGAGAGAGACCTTTTGCTTATCTCTTCAAATATAGCCAAATTAAGGGGAGCGGCGTTTCTTTAGAATTTCTTTAACAACAGTTACAGCTGCAAACTGTCTCTTAAATAATTGAATCTTTCTCCATTTTGTTTCCAGTAAGGTGTCTTAATGGTTTTTATGCGTGTCGCTTTTGATGTGAGATTTTTGTTTCCGCTTACATAAGCTTCAGACCAGCCGTTTATTGTGTGAGGAAATTGAGGGTCAAAGTTAATTGTAATCGTGCGGTGCAGATCTGAGTAATGTATGGTAAAAGTTGAATTTGTTTTAGACAGAATTGCGGGATACGCTTTCTTCTCTATGTGATGCATATTAGAAAATTCTAGTGAAGGAATGACGTTGTGATTCCCCACCGGAAGTCCGTTAGGATTTACGCGTATCAATGTCCAGAATTCATCTTCAAGAAAATCTTTATCGAGATTAAAGGTTTGATCTGCCTCACCCTGAAAATAAGAATGTGAAGTTACATCAAATTTCTCTCTGCTGTTGATCTGGGCATACATGAGGCCGCACCATTCTTGTATGCTATTGCTCACTTTTAATGCATGTCTGTTCTCAACCACCGGAAAAAAAGTGCTTGTCATTATAGAATAAGGATAGATACCGGTGGTGAATTTCTTGACGGTATTGAGTTTTAGTACAGCAATATTATCATCATGCGACTCGTCTGCTTTTACCTCTTCATCTTTTAACAGGTGCTCTGTGACAAAAATGAGTGCAGCTTTACCATGTCGCATTTCGCCATAGCGAGCTTGTTCAAGATTATATGAAGTTATCTCAGCTTCATCTGCGTACCAATATTTATTAAATTCATCAGATAATGTTCTTCTTGCGGCCTGTTTCCCAAAGACCGGTTTACGTTCCTGACAGGCAGTAAAAAGGTTTGCCGCAATAAGGAGGGAGATTGCAAATGTTTTAAAAGGGAGATGAAAGTTGAGTAATTTTTTGGCGCGCATACAAGTTGGTTTAACGCTAAAATTAGCACTAAATCATTAAGCCACCAATTGCATTAACATCTGATACAACAAATGCGTAGGCAAGCCCATTACCGTGTTATAACTGCCGTCAAGTTTTGTTATACCTATATGGCCAATCCACTCCTGTATACCGTACGCACCAGCCTTATCAAAAGGTTTGTAAGTATTGATATAATGATCAATTTCATCAAGAGAGAGATCTTTAAAATGAACTGTTGCAATGTCACTTGCCAGAATGGTGTGTGATGGAGTTAATAAGCATAAGGAAGTTGTAACCTCATGTGAATTGCCGCTGAGTAAATGGAGCATTTTTGAGGCTTCTGAGGCGTTTTTTGGCTTCCCCAGGGCGATTTTATCCTTCCATACAATAGTATCTCCGGTAATGATTATCTCATTTTCCTGAATATCTTTTCTGAAAACTTCGGCTTTGCTGTTAGCAATGTATTCTGCGATCTCTTTAGGGTTATTCAAGTCGTCAGGATAACTTTCATCAACCGGCTTTACTCGTACTTCAAAAGGAACTTCAAGACTAGACAATAGTTCCTTTCGCCGTGGCGATTGAGAAGCCAAGATTATTTTATGATTCTGTAGTAAGTCAGCCAGCATATTTAAGAGATAGGGTTAAAACTAATAAAGATAAAATGCCAAGAAGCATAATAATCTTAAGTAGCACAGAAAGACGCGAGAAGTCTTGTATGTTTTCTGCAGACCATGCTTTTATAGCGAAATAAAGTAAGGGAGCACAAATACCGAAAAGCAGATAACCAGCCGTAATCGTATTTGTATACAAATAGACGTATATATAGTAAATGAGCAGAAAAATATAAACAACTGCCAGAATAGAACAAACTTTTGATGTGCGTTCGCGTCCCATAATTATAGCCAGACTTTTCACGCCATAATTGCGATCACCATTCACATCTTCTACATCTTTAATAATCTCCCGTAGAAAATTGAGCAAAAAGGCAAAAATTGCGTAGTCGCGCAAAACTGCGATAGGATTTGCAAGTTCATAAGAATATCTGTCTAATAGCGGTAATAGATCAAAGATTATAACTACAAGAATTGAGGAAGCGACAATAAGGCTAACGATGAGGTTACCAATGAGTGTGACTTTTTTTAAGAAGGAGGCGTAAGTATAAAGAAGAGCAGATATGAGAACAAAAACTGTCGTAAAACCACTTTTACCTATTTTGTAGGAAAGGAAGAAACCCAGAGCAACACCAGCAATATTTAAAATGAAATAGTAATTATAGGCTGTAGCTTCCGAATAGAATCGCGGAATAAATGCTCTGTCAGGTTTATTAATACGATCGATCGCAACATCATTGATATCATTAATTATATAACCCGCAGCAGCAATAAGTAAACTAGCTAACAGTAGAATGCAAAATGATAATGTACTTAGTGCAGCAGGTATACTTAGCGCCTTAAGAAATACAAAATGAATGATAGATTGGGTACCAGCGATTAACAGGAGGTTTTGATACCTTATGAATTTTAAAAATTTCAAAAAAGATATATTTTAGGAAACTAGGCCAAATATAAAAATAAAAGCCGCTTTGAGGCGGCTTTTAACTACTAACTAGGAATTACAGATCGAGATTGATTGGTAGTGAATTATGGTTTAAAGAATTAAAAGAATGGCAGGTTACCTATCTTTAACAGCAGTATCTGCCAAAGCGCCGTGATCTCTAATTTCCAGTTTTAAATTATCTGAAAGAGGATCTTCAAGAAATTCAAAAATGAGGTTAGCATCTTTATAAAAGAAGAGAGAATCTGAACTGGGATAGAGCTCATACTTCTTATCTCCTGCGGTCAGCACTAGTGAACTATCTTTTGTGATTATTTTGAGATTACCGGTTTTTTCAGAATTGTATGTGCCTGCCAATTTTCTTAATTGATCATAAGTGATTTTTGCGGGAATCGTATATCTGTTACCCGGCCCGTGGTCATAACTTAGTACACGCTTGATTTTCCAGATACCATCTTCTTTAAGCCAGAGTTGCGTGAATTGGGCAGAACCGGTTAAATATTCAGAACGATCTTTGGGCTTTGCATAGAATAGATGTTTACCCTGCTCTATCGCCCCATAGATCTCGCCGTTATTTTCTAAAGGGAAAATGTCAAGCGAATTAGGTACAAGCTCCCGTCTCATTTTATCCTGGCTACCACAAATATTCTGTTTTATACTTTCAACAAAATCGGCTTTAGAAGAGGTAATACCTCCTTTATCGTGGTAAAATTCGAAGTTTTCGCTGGTAACAGCAGCCATAGCTTCAAAATTGCAGCGGTTAAACCCCTGCTCAAAAATGATACTGTCACTTTCTTTAATTTGCTTGTACAGACTTGAATTATGATCAACCTGCGCAGCAACAAACTGAGTTACTATGAAGAGGGGAATGAACAATTTTAAGAGCATAGCTTTATTTTTTAGTGATTGAGCCACTCATGCTCTTTGGGGTATTCACTTTATTAGGATTACCCCAATACTCAACGTTACCGCCGCTGGATGCTTTAGCAACAATAGAATTGCCCGCCCAAACTTTTATGTTACCGCCGCTTGAAGCTTCGGCTATGCAGTTTTCAGCTTTAAGGTCGCTGGCATCAATAATTCCGCCAGAACTTACATTAGTCTCTACAGTTTCAGAACCGCCGGAAATTTTTATTCTTCCGCCGCTGCTAACTTCAGCTTTTACATTACGCACCGTGAGCATGGCGTCAATAGAACCGCCACTAGAAACATCAAACCTCATACGATCTCCCTCAAGCCTGTCACGGGCAATAAGATTTGCCCCGCTGCTTACAGAGATATTCTCAAGATCATCTGTATAGGTCACATTGATCTTTTTTGAACTGGCGCGTCCCAGATTGCTCTCTCTAGTAGTAATTTTAAGTGTGCTTCCTGTAACATATACATCTAAAATATCTAGCAGATTCTCATCTACTTCTGCAACTACAGATATCTCATCACCTTTGGTAAGGATAATATCCCAGCCAGAACCGGCATGTACATCTCTAAATGATTCTGTAATGTTAAGGTCTTTCTCAATTACATTGCCATTGCCGTCTGTTTTCCCCAGCACAAAATTAAAATCGCAGGAGGTCATTAGCAGCGCACAAAATGCGGTAACTAAAATTTTGATTAATGTGGTCATAACGTTTGATTTTTGATTGAACCGGAAAAAATCCGGATGGTTAGTACTTCTCTTTTAATTATCTATTAATAGTATCAAGTTGTTTATTGATAGTATCTGTAGGTATATCATTTTTGAGATCAACTGCATCTTTTTTTCTGGTTGCTGCCTCATCGTACTCGTAAGGTGCATCATCACCTTCTTCATAATCGTGGTATTGCCAGTCGCCTTCATCGATTTGATCATGATCATCAGGGCAGGTTTCACAGGTTAGTTCGCCTTGCTCCAGAATTAAGAGCTTTTCTTCAGTTCCACTTTCTAAAAGATCACCATAACGGCTGTCATTTCTATGAAAGCTTGAAGTGTTTTGAGCAGCGATGAGGTGAGCGCCTTCTGGTAAATAAACAATCACCTGTACTTCCTGATCTCTGTGTTTGTTTTTTAAGGCAGTCGTAAAATAACCGTTAAGCGTTAAGGTGTTATTATTAAAAGTGTACCCATAATCAATATTTTCGGCTCTGTCATGAGCGTCCTGATAATTACGTCCCTGGGCCGATTTTACCACTTCCAGAGCAGGTTTTCCATCTTCACTTTCTTTAACTACCAGTCGTATATCCTGATTGCGTATCACCTGCTCACCATTTTCATAATCAATTCTCCAGTTATCGCTTCTATATAAACCTCTTCTGTTAGACGATGCCATCGTAATTTTTAGCGTATCTGAAGGTTGCATATTCAATACCTCGGTACTGCTAACTTCGCTGTCTACAGAAAACGCTGTTGCTTGTCTAATACCTAAGACTGAAAGGGCAATTATAGATAGTAACCATATACCCAACAAAGTTAGTTTCGCCGTAAGGCTCATTGATCTTAGATTATTTACTAATATTTTAAGACCTAAATAGAACATGGCAAAAAACGGGATTCCTGCGGCAAAAAATACGAGAAGTGAGATTACCCAGATAGGAGCTTCAGTTGTGTTAACAAGATCTACGTAGTCTACAAAAGTGCCATCTACAAAGCCCATTGTGCCCGCTGTAAAAAGCCCTACAAAAAGAGCAATTACCATAACGGCACCACCTATAATAAGGGCAATACCTATCAATTTTGCGATTACTTTTAATACAAACATAAAAATGCTTCCTATCGTCGCGAAAAACCCGCCGGCTCCTTTTCTGGCTCTATTACCGTATTTCTCATAATCTACATTCTTAACGGTGTCTGCAACATTTTCAAATCCCTCTTTTACTTTACGCTGGATATTGTCGATGTTCACAGGCTTTCCCCGCATTTCTAACTTTTCTGATGTTGTAATGGCCTGAGGTACAAAAATCCAGAAGACCACATAAACCAGAATAAAGCCACCGCCGGTAAAGAAGGTCAGTGCGATGAATAAAATTCTAAGCCATATCGCATCTATACCCAGATAATAACCTAAACCAGAACAAACGCCTGCTACATATGAGTTGTCTGAGTCGCGGTAGAGTTTTTTAGCTGCCTGAAGTGGGGCGGTTTTAGGAGATTCATCTTCAAATATCTCTTCATCAAGACGATAATCTTCCGGTTGACCCATTATCTCAATAACTTCATCAACTTCTTTAAGACCAATTACCTGGCGTTCATTTTTAACACGCTCACTAAATAACTCTGCTATGCGTGCCTCAATATCCTGAATGATCTCATCGCGACCCTGTGAGTCTGTGAATGATTTTTTAATTGCATCAAGATAGCGTTGCAGCTTGGCATATGCATTTTCATCTATATGAAAGAAAAGGCCTGCGAGATTTATATTTACTGTCTTATTCATTGTTGTTATTTTTTTGAGAGGTTACAACTTGCACCGCCCTTTGGAGATCATCCCAGGTTGTGGTCAATTCATTTAAAAAGAGTTTACCGGTTTCGGTCAATCCATAATATTTACGGGGTGGGCCGCTGGTAGATTCTTCCCAGCGATAATTGAGAAGACCCGCATTTTTAAGCCGGGTGAGTAGGGGATATATTGTTCCTTCTACCACAAGCAATCTGGCGTCTTTAAGTGTTTCAAGAATTTCTGCTACATATGCATCTTCATCTTTTAAGATGGAGAGAATGCAGTATTCCAGAACACCTTTACGCATCTGCGCTTTTGTGTTTTCAATCTTCATAGATTCTCATATTAAAATCGATTAATAACTGTGCGTTTTTTGATTGATGAATGAATATTCTCATCGGTTGATTAGGCCGAAGCTACCGTTGTGTTATCATAGGTAGTAGGTTTAATAAAATTGATACTTAATGGGTATTTATAGTCCAGACCTCTGCTGGCATTTACCGCTGCAGATATTACTGCGATGATCTCCATTATAAAGAGACCTACTAGAAGAGCTGCAAATGTGAAGATTATGATGAGTAATCCTGAAAGCTCTCCTATTGATGAAAGATGTTCAAAATGATCTTCAAAATCATAATAACGATTTCCATCTGCAAGTTGTAATGCCTGAAATACTATAAAAGGAACTGCCAGAATTACAACTGCGATTACATAGAGTAACATGCTCATTTGAAAATTAAGAGCACGACGACCATGATTATCTATAAAAGCAGATTCTTTTTTCTGTGACATCCATAATATTAATGGAAATACAAAATTCCCAAATGGTATGAAGTACTTAGAAAAGGTTGATAAATGAATAAAAGTTGCGACGTTTTTTTGATTTGATGTTATGCTAGTTTCCATTGCTTATTATTTTCTTATGCAAATATATATACAAAAGCAGGTATTTTGTATTGCATAGTACTAACTATTAACATAAAATTAACAATAACGAGTATTGCAGGCTTTTCTTATATTGCTCTGTTTTTATAAAAGTAATAAGCTACATTATGTCACTAAGCCCTGGTAAGTTCAATAAGTTTTTAATGTTTAAGCTACCGTCTGCATGGCTGTGTGGCGTGCGCGTAAGAACAATAAGTACAACAAGTTGTACCACAACTGTAAAGTATAAATGGATTAATCAAAATCCTTTTAATTCTATGTTTTGGGCAGTACAGGGTATGGCAGCAGAATTGAGTACAGGCATCATGGTTATCAATCAAATAAAAAGCAGCGGTAAAAAAATATCGATGCTTGTAGCATCTAACAATGCTACGTTTACTAAAAAAGCTGTTGGTAAGATTACGTTTGTATGTGATGACGGTAAGAAAATTGATGATGCTATAGCTGCTGCACTGGATACTGGCGAGGGGCAAACTTTCTGGATGCAATCAAAAGGAACTAATGAAGATGGTATCGCAGTGAGTACTTTTAATTTTGAATGGACTATAAAAGCGAAATAAATAGTTGCTTTTTGTGTAACAATATCCTTTTACATACTACCTATTTGATGAATAAACCAAAATATTTTTTGAAATGACAGCACATGAAATAGACTATAAGATCTTTGGGGAAGAAATGCAATATGTAGAGATAGAGCTAGACCCACAAGAAGGAGTGATTGCAGAAGCCGGAACCTTTATGATGATGGAAGAAGGTATTAAAATGGAAACGATCTTTGGTGATGGTTCTAAAAATGATAAAGGTTTAATGGGCAAGCTTTTTGGTGCAGGCAAAAGATTACTTACCGGTGAAAGTCTGTTCATGACTGTTTTTTACAACACTATTCTAGGTAAAAAGAAGGTGAGTTTTGCGGCTCCTTATCCTGGCAAGATCATCCCTATTGATCTTTCTCTTAGTGGCGGGCGGTTTATTTGCCAGAAAGATGCGTTTTTATGTGCTGCCAAGGGGGTTTCTATTGGTATAGAATTTTCTAAAAAATTAGGCCGTGGGCTATTTGGTGGTGAAGGTTTCATCATGGAGCGATTAGAAGGCGACGGTATGGCATTTGTTCACGCTGGTGGTACTACTGCAAAAAAAGAACTTTTACCAGGTGAAAAATTGCGCGTTGATACGGGTTGCATCATAGGTTTTGATCATACAGTTAATTATGATATAGAATTTGTAGGCGGGATCAAGAATACCATTTTTGGAGGTGAAGGGATTTTCTTTGCCACACTTACAGGACCAGGAACCGTATTTATACAATCATTACCATTTAGCAGACTCGCTAATCGTGTTTGGGCTGCTGCACCTAAAATGGGCGGAAAAGATAAAGGAGAAGGAAGCATATTGGGTGGATTAGGGGACTTATTAGATGGCGACAACAGATTTTAGTAAAAATTGATAGTAAGAAAATTAACAAAATCGTAAAATCATAAAGATTTATTGTTATATTTATGAAATCAATCTTAAAACAGAAATATAGCTTTAAAACTACCTAACCAAGTTTTAATCATAATCAGATCAAATATGGCAAGAGCAATGTTTGAGTACACCAAAACTATACTTAACAAAGTTAGTTTTGACGCCGTACTTTTCTGCAAAGAATTAGAAAAAGCAGTCAAACGTTTACTTCCTTATGAAATAGAGGAATTGCGTGTATGGATTATCAATCTTACAAAAACACATCCAGAACTTGATAATTGTCTGGTATACTTAAATCCTTAAAATATAAAAGCCTCCGTACGGAGGCTTTTTCGGCTTTAAAGTTAAAGCTGTTCTTTATTGCTTCGGCAACGGACTTATTATTTGTACATTTTGAAAAGTAATAGCTCCTTTTACTACGCCGGCTATTGTAGATCGCAATACTTCTATGATCTGCATTTTGAGTTCGCTCTTATGATATAATAAACTTACTTCTCTTGCGGGTGCAGGTTCTGTGAAATGATGCAAGTATTGCTTCTCGCTATCTTTAATCTCTAAAGTATGCAGGTAGGGGAGAAGGGTCATACCTAAACCTTCATTAGCCAGTTTTATAAGCGTTTCAAAACTTCCGCTTTCAAGCGAAAAAACTTCCTCTTCAAAATTTCTGTTTGTCTTACATAAGTTGATAACCCCGTCTCTAAAACAGTGCCCATCTTCTAATAGTAACATATCATTAAGATCAAGATCTGCTGTAGTTAAACTTTTTTGATGATGTAATTTGTGATTTTGTGGTATGTAAGCAACGAAAGGCTCGTAATAAAGAGGACGTTCTTTTATATTTTCAGCATGTAAAGGAGTCGCTGCAATTGCCGCATCAAGATGACCTTCTTCAAGTTTGCCTATAATAGTTTCAGTTGGCATTTCTTCAATCTTTAATTTCACCTTAGGGTATCTATTGATGAAATTGCGAAGAAACATGGGGAGTAGTGTTGGCATCACAGTAGGTATTACACCTAGTTTAAACTCTCCACCTATAAAACCCTTTTGTTGATCTACTATATCAGAAATGCGATTTGCTTCATTTACAATATTTCGTGCTTGGTTAACAATCTTCTTTCCTATTTCAGTTAGTTCAATAGGTTTTTTACCGCGATCAAATATGAGAATATCCAGCTCATCTTCTAGTTTCTGTATTTGCATACTTAAGGTAGGCTGCGTTACAAAAGTCTTCTCTGCAGCTTTCGTGAAATTTTGATTTTCGGCAACAGCCAGTACATATTTTAATTGAGTGATCGTCATACTTTAATTTTACATTGACAAAAGTACATTAGCTATTGATAAAATTTATTAAAATTCATTTAAAAGTTGGGGTTTTTCTATAACAAAAAAGTCTCTTATTATATATAAGAGACTTCTACTATATACGACCTTAAATCTAAAGTCTTATTTCAAGTATTATAGGATCTTGCTGTACTTCAAATTTTGAATCTTCCCATTGTGGTGGTCCCATAGCCATATTGTTATTAGAAGAGCCATAGCTTTCTAGGGGCATTCCGTTTGTGTCAAAGTCCATTTGCTTGTTATCATTTTTGTCATAGTAGCAAAGCACAGCATAATTTCCTGGTTCTATATTATTAAAGGTGACTGTTGTTTTGCCATCTTCTATTGTTCCTTCTGCAGATTGCAGAGGAGGTGCTACCATAAATGTCTCTTGCGTATAGAGGCCAAATTGTACAGTTCCTTCTGTTCCTGCAATATTATTTACAAATACCTTAATTGTTGTTCCTTGTTCCTGACTATATATAATAGTATTGAAAAGAATTAATAATAGCATTAAACCTGTTTTCATGATGAGTATAGTTTAGTTTATAAGATCTAATATATATAATAGAAGTATATCAACTATTTAAATACAACCCAAGAGTTGAATTTTATAGTTGAATTGTCAAATATTGATCCTAAAAACAGACCAGTAATTTATAAATTCATAAAAAAGGCATGTTTATAAAACTGTATTTATTTGATAATGAAGCGTAAGTAAAAAATATTAAAAAAATGACAAAATTAAGCTTGCTCAGTCGAGAAACCTTTCTATATTTGCGCTCCTTAAAAACGGAAAAGGTGGTTAGGGAAACGTTCTAAAAATTATTTAAAAAGAATAAAAAAAA
>TARA_R110002020_G_scaffold394715_1_pt1 | contig 33132 bp, 45 predicted proteins | sample TARA_R110002020 | Tara Oceans TARA_R110002020 (sample SAMEA4396489) | marine metagenome | biome: Westerlies Biome; feature: [MES] marine water layer (ENVO:01000295) within the mesopelagic zone...; material: water (ENVO:00002006), including particulate matter (ENVO:01000060) such...
AAGTGAAGCTTTTACTCGAAAATTGGCGAAAATACCTAAAAGAAGAAGATAATTTGGACCAAAGCCTCTATTCCTTCGATTTTGACAACACTCTCATCCGCTATCACACCCTAGAAGACGGAGATGTTGAATATCTTGGACCTCACGAAGAAAACATCCAATTAGTTAAGGATTTGGTCGCCGAAGGCAACAAAGTGGTTATTGTTACGTCACGCTGTAAATTAAAAGGCGAAAAAATGCCATGGGACGATGCTCCAACCCCAGAAGAGGCTATAATCGAATTTGGATTACCAATTGAAGAGGTCCATTACACCTATGGCAATCTTAAGGCTGATAAACTAATGGAACTAGGTATCGCCAAGCATTGGGACGACGACGATGATGAGGTTGCCGCAGCGTGGGCTGTCGGTATTGAAGCCGTAGCTGTGCCGGTTGAAGGGGACGTTACGAGCCGATTACGAGATAAATGGTGTGATCACCTACAAGAAATTGATAAACACTCAATAAACAACTAATTAATTATACGCCGGAGGTTCGTGTTGTGAAAAAGTCAAAACTTTTAAATATTATTAGAGAAGAAGTAGAGGTTATTTTAACCAATGAAGAGGCAGTTGAAATATTTGATCTCGATCCGGCGTCTTTGTTAGACGAGATGATGCTAGCCGAGAAAGATCTTTCCGCTGCAGATCGAGAGGCGATGCCCGATAGTGATTTTGCGCTCCCAGGAAAGGGAGAGGGACCAAAGGGCAAACAGGCCGGGTCCTATCCGATTAACGACGAAGAGCATGCTAGGCTAGCTTTAGCAATGGTGGCAAAGCATGGCACCTCAGAGGAACAGGCACAGGTTCGTGCGGCTGTGCATGCTAAGTACCCCGAGATTGAGCAAGGCAAAGACTAAAAAATGAGCATCGACTATAAACAACTCCAAGTCATGGTCAAAGAGGCTATGTTTACGGGCGGGGGTATCAATGAGCCATCCGCGCCCGAGGGTATTCCGCATCGTATGCCAGCGGCCGATAGCGCTGATAAAGAACAAGATATGGGCAACGAAGATGCCAACAAGATGTATGAATTTGCTTTGGCAGCAAGAGAAGCCACCGAAAAGCTGGTGGAGGCTCTCGATGAACCGATTTATGATGGTGCTTATGAAAATGCCTTCAAGGCGTCTGCTTGTTTGCGTAGAGTCTTGAACGACCTGGAAGGCGCAGGGGCGCACCCGATGCCAAGTCAGCGCGTGGTAGCGCCACCCAAATATCAACAAAAATATACTTCAGGAACTGCCGCTGGTGATTTTGCAGGCGGGGCAGGGATGGGCGGTTTTGCAATGCCCAGCGGGGCAGGGCTATATGAGGCTGACGATGACCCCCTCAAAGGGTTTGGTACCGACCGGGTCAGCTCCACCGAAGCTGCCAAATCTGAACTAGAAAGCTCAAAAGCTATAGCCACAAAGGGAAAATTAGCTGATGTGGACCCAGTCGAGACCGGAATGATTCAATCTGTTGAAAAGATCTTCACCAAGGTTGCTTCAGCAGCAGATTTAAAGAAATATCGCCCCCAAGTTACCACCTTGGTTAGAGCTATCGTCAAAGACGCTGCGAAGACGAAAAAATAGAGGAAATAATTATGAAGCTTACCCCAAATTTATTAAAAACACTTATTGGCGAAGAAATAACGCGTATAAAATCCGTCCTTTTGGAGATGCCAAGTACAGATGGAGCGTATAACTACCGCGATGAAGACGGAGAAGGCAAAGAAGTAGACCTTACCGCACAGAAACTGCACAAAATCGCTCGTCAAGCTGACACACTTCATGATATGGTCTCGGCTGCAGCCGGGGCGAACGACACCTTCGATGAGGAAGTGAAAAACCAGATCATAAGGCTGTCAGATGAGATACAGACACTGTTTGATAAAGTAGAATACGGCAAAACTCACCCGGAGGGAAGATAATTATGTGGGACTGGACACATTTTAAAGGAGAGGGCTGGCTGACTCACACAAAAAGGTCAGCACAGCTAGGTTGCTTGCTCCTTTTAGCGGGAACTGCGATGTTATTACATATGGTGGTGCCTTTCTGGCAGCAGCCTAATTTCTTAAGAACTGCAAGCGTTGCCCGTGTTTTATGTGGCGATGTGGAGAAAAGGAGAGAGTGAGATAGATGCGAAGGATTGTCAGACTAGCTTATCTTCTGACGATCTTCATACTCTTTGATTTAACTGCCACTCTTTATTGGATTGCCAATGACCTAGGTCACGAAGCAAACCCTCTCATGGCATTTTTCCTTCATTATTCTCCAGCTCTTTTCGTTATAGCAAAACTAGGATTAAGCGGCGTTGGCATTTGGATTTTATATTATTTTCGCAAACGTTTTAAAAATACAATATTCAAAATATTGCTCGGTTTGAATTTAATCTATATTACTGTCTTTGTGTATCATCTGTGGGGAGTGCTATTTCTCCTCTTTACAACTATTTAAATAACAATGCATAAGTGTGTTAATCAGTCCGACGGCGATCTTTCTCATCTCGAACAGATGATAAGTAACTTTTTTCCTTACTCACTTAAGCAGCTCGGATTCAATAAGCCTATTACTATAATTTTTCAAAGCGACACGGATAATGCTTCAAAAATGTTAGGAAAGACGGCGTTCTATGATCCAGCGCGCATGGAAGTGGTTCTTTATACTGATAATCGGCACCCTAAAGATGTAATGCGATCATTGTCACACGAACTAGTTCACCATGCACAAAATTGTCGGGGCGAGTTCGGACAAGGAAGCACAGAGCCGGGTTACGCACAAAAAGATCCACATATGCGAAAGATGGAACGAGAAGCCTATACCAAAGGTAATTTAATCTTTAGAGACTTTGAGGACCTAATTAAGACAGGAAAAATTAACATCGAGATCGACTTCTCGGATTCAGGAGAACCAAAAATGTCATTAAAAGAATGGAAAAATAATGAGCTTAATATGCTCTTGATGAAGAAATGGGGGCTTGGCAAAAACAAAACTCGGCTGAACGAGGGTATACTGGATACGGCGATAGACAACCAGAAGCAGGTGTCGTCCATGGTCACCGACAACCCCGCGCTCGGCGGAGCACTTGGATTCCGTGATGACGAAGAGGACCCCCAAGAGGACCACCCCGATGTTCGCGCGGCAATCGCACAGGGTGAGCATCCGGCTGTTGCTAGATTAGCACACCGGCGAGGGCAGCTGCATACTGGTAAAGTTGACCCTGAGGCTTATGCTGAGAAGAGCCCCTTCGACTATACCCCTGAAAAAGAAGAGGAAGAGGCAGCCATCAGCGCAGTCAAGGGAGGCAAGGGACTCGAAGAAAATGATGAAATTGAAGAGAGGTTCTCGTTCAGCTCTCGTCGCCAGATTGAGAAGGATCAAGAAGATGCTGATATCGCGGCGCTGGATCCTTCGTCGCCGCAGAATGTCTCGTTCGCAGAGGATCCTGCAGCACATATGAGTCCGGGGTCGGCTGAGAAACTGGGACTTTCTCCCCAAGATGTACGGGATGCTGTCGACTGGGGCGGGGCTCCGGAGCCCACAAGAAAAGCCCAGAAAAAATGGAGGGATGCATTTGCGGGTCAGTTCAAGCAAGGCAAAGGAGCCGGCGATGAACAAGAAGTCCGCGGGGGAAGACCCGTTCCGAGAGCAGCAGGCAGCACTAAGCGCCGTGACCCAGCTAGCTCGCGTCACCTAGGGTCGATGACGACCTGGGGAGAAAACAGAAAGATCTCTGTAAGAGAAGCAAAAGAAATCACTCGTAGAATTATTGAACGAGTACGAAAGGAAGGTAAATAATATGCCAGCACCATGGATTAAGAGGCGTAGAGCCTCAGCGGCACAAAACGCTGCTAAAGAAATTGAACGCCTAGCGGCAGCTAAAGCACATGCTGAAAAAATTAAGGTAGAGAAGGCTGCAGCTGTTGCAAAAGCCAAAGCTGATGCTAAAGCGGCAGCTGATGCTAAAGCGGCAGCTGATGCCAAGGCAGCCAAATCAAAGACGACGGCAAAGTCCAAAACTACCAGAGCCCGGACATCTAAATCTAAGGACTAAACATGGATTTTAGACGCATGACACGGGAGTTTATGCTCGGAGAAACTAAAGCTCCCAGTATTGCTAGCTATATTCAATCTGTCTCTGAGATTCTCCACTCTATCACTCCCCGGTCACGTACTGATGAGCGCAGAATTGAAGTGGCAAAAGCAAACCTTAAGGAAGTTCGTCGTCATACGCGGCGTTTACAAGAGCGCGTTAATATTCTCGAAGAACAAGTTCAGGTCTTAGAAGAATCTAAGGAGTAAGAGAATGGGTGGTGTCTTTGGACATATGTCTCACATTTATGATAATCCAACGATGACCTTTGGTCAGATTAAGGATATCATGACGAAAGCGTCCGCCGGGGATCTTGAAAACGTTACAGAGAAAACAGACGGACAGAATTTGTTTGTTTCCTATAACGTAGGAGACGGCACTCAACGATGGGCAACAGAAGCCCAAGTGCGTGCTGCCCGGAATAAGGGCGATATCAAAAATGGAGGGATGACCCCGGCTCAGCTAGCAACTAAATTTGCGGGTCGCGGTGCTCTAACGGATGCTTTTGTTAATGCTTTCCGCGCTTTTGAGCTGACAGTGGACAAATTTAACGATGCCGACAAACTGGCGCTCTTTGGTCCTGACACCAATATCTATTATAATGCGGAAGTGATGGACCCGGGCAGTCCGAATGTTATTAACTACGATACAAAAACATTTTTAATCCACCGTGCCGGGCATTCAGAATATGATAAAGAAACCGGGAACCCTGTCAGCAAAGACGAAGGGTTTTCCGAACAACAAGCCCAAATTCTTCAAAACGCCTTAGAACAATCTCAAGAGGAACTGGAGAAAGACGATTTTAGAGTTCAAGTCAATGCCATTAGAAATTTGGAGGCGTTGTCCGACGATGTAGCACTGACAACTGCCATTGCCGGCATCGATAAAGCCATGTCCGAGGCGCGGATGACCGATAAAGATACGATTGCTGATTATATGTTCGCCCAGTGGAAGGAATTAGTCTCCGTTACACTGCCCGAGCTCACTGATAAGCAAGAAAAGCTCATTATTGATCGGGTTATGACTGACTATTATGGCGCGTTGGAGGGGGAGGGTCCTCTTAAATCGCGTGGGCTAGAGCTTTCTCAAATTACCAAAGCTGTCGGACGTCCGGAGCTTAATAAGGAGATAGTTTCACTGATTAAAGGATACCCTCAATATTTTAAAGATTTTGTATTTCCAATTGAGAAGGTTATTCATCGGTTTGCAATAGAAATCTTGCGCGCCGTTAAAAGTGCCTATATTATTGCAGCCGGCGGTAATGAAAAAGAAGTAGCTAGATTGCAAGCATTGGTCGGGAAAGCTATCAACACTATTGAGTTATCTGGCAACGACGAGGCCATGGAACTTATTAAGTCTCAAGTAGAAAAGTTGAGCAAACTTGAGGACGACGGTTCTATCGGAGATGTTGATCTAAGTATGATCTCGTCCGCAGCAGAAGGCATAGTTTTTGATTACGATGGGCATACCTATAAGTTTACCGGCGGCTTCGCGCCGGCTAATCAAATTCTCGGTTTATTCAAATATGGACGCAAGGGAATTCCCGCATTTGCCGAGGAGCTGGACGAGGGTGTGTGGGATACCATCAAAACCGGAGCGGTAGATAAAGCTATGGGCGTGGTCAAACGTGCTGTAAAGAAAACTTTCCCCGCACTGAAGGGCACCATCGACAAAATCGGGGAGTCAGACATAGAAGGTGATAAGCGCACCATAGCCATTTATCCGGGGCGGTTTCAGCCCATGGGTAGACATCATTTTCAAACGTTTCAGGAGATTGCTAATGATTATGGCATTGAAAACACGTTTATTGCAACTTCCGATGCTAAATTGGTTCCCGGGAGTTCGCCTTTAAACTTTGAACAGAAAAGAGCTATAATTAAAGCACATGGTGTCCCGGATAGTCAGATTCGGAAAGTAAAAAATCCTTATTTTGCCAAGGAAATCTACGAGGAATTTGGCGATCCTGAGGATATTGAAATAAAATATTTTGTGGGAGCCAAAGACATGAACACAAATCCGCGGTTTCAGAAAACTAGTGGTACCACCAAGCAGGGATATGATTGGAGTATAGGTGTAGCTCCCCACGTAGAGCTGGACATCCCGGGAGTGGGCGAAATGTGCGGCACTTCTTTAAGGGGATGTCTTAAGGGTGCCGATCCAGAAAAATTCGAGAGCATCATGGGGTGGTTTGATCAAGAGGTATATGATATGCTACAAAACACACTAGAAGAAGTATCCTCAGTAAGTGGGGGAAGCATGAGCGTATATGCTGACCGCGCGCCGGGGGTTGTAGGGTCCGAAAAAGAGAAAGACCGGCATCCTAAAGACTTTATTAGTGAAGTCTCAGCCATGATGACCGGTGACGTTGAAGGAGACGCCGTTGGTGCCAGTAATGGTCCATGGCATGGTTTCAATGCAGCTGCTTTTAACAAACGTCAAAAGAAAGACGCCACACTCCAGGGTGTTGAAGAACTTATCGGCGAAGAAGAAGAGCTAGTTAGTGAAGTTATAGACTATTTACTAGGAATCACGGTGGGATAAAGATGATTAATCGTAAAGAGTTTACCGCAGAAATGCAATTGCGCGAGCACGTACGCCAAGCTATTAAAATTGTAGCAAAGCGCCGAGACCAAAGACAGATCCAACTTAATGAAGAAGAAAAGCAACTACGTAATATTGTCCGCAACTTGATTAAAGAAGGAACTCCTGTGGCGTCGAATGCCAAGCATAACAATACAGGAATTAACGCCCTAGAAGATCTCTTGAAAAACACCAACGTATTATCTGTACTAGAAACAGGATATAAGTCCTTAACCACCGCAAAAGAACAAAGAGAATCATACCGTAACCATATTTTGGCAGCTGTTAAGAGATCGTTAGCTCCGGAGGAGTCGCGGAAAGAGGGCGGGGCAGATATCACTGAGGATATCGACATTGAAATTGGGGATCCCAAAGATGACCCTGATTTTATTGATGTTGAAGCTACTGAAAAATCCGATGACGAAGTGGCAAAGGACGAATTCGCGTTAGCAACCGAAGATAAAACCGGACGTAATCGCGCTTTCACCGACTTCCAGAATATCGAAAAAGTAATTCTTACCGCTTTTGATGACTTGGACAACCCAGAAGATCTGGTGCTTTTTGAGGAATACCTCATTAAAAATCTATCACTATATTTTGATAAATTCGAGTCGGAGCTAGAAACAAACGTAGAGCCCCCAGCGGAGGCAGCGGAAGCAGAAGCTAACGTGGAAGCCGGCATCGAAGGTGCTGCCGCAGCAGAAGAAGTAGACGATGACGTCGCTAATATAGAATTACAAGAAGTGATAAAACACTTAAATATTGAAGATATAATCGAAAATTTATTATAGATGAAGCCCCGGAAGTCAAATTCCCAGGGTTTTTGCAACGATTTGTCTTTCTCACGAAAGCTGAGAAAAGAACAGAAATCTAACGAAGCATTTGAAGTAATGCTTTCTGCATTAACCTTGGAAGAAATTATTGGTTTAAAGCTAGAGTGCTCTAGCCGTCTAACTGCCGGCAAATTATACGGGTTTAACCTTTGGTCGAATATTGTTGATATTACGAAGGAAGCACTATATAATGCAGCTATTAGTGTAGCTAGTACCAACAAAGAAGCAACAAGAATATTAGGGATTAGCGAACACACCTTTAAAGCATTGAAGAAAAAATATAAGATAAGAGAAGAATACATCGATGATCTAGAATAACCTATTCTAAGACGGTTGTCAAGAATAAAATGGGGGTGGTTTGGGTTTCGACTGGAATTAAAACCTGCAATGGTAATTTCAGGACCGCGGTTCGATTCCGCGCACCTCCACCAAATAATATTTTTATTTAACACATACAAATATAATATATAATATAATTAATATAAGGATGTATAGATTATTAATAGCCTTAATCTTGCTTATATCTTGCTCTAGTAACCTTACAGAAGAAGACGTCCGCCAGCAAGAATACGGAGAATTATATGCTACTATGGACTGTTGGTGGAGCAGCCAACCTAATCTAGCGCCGAGTCTTTTTTGGTGCACTGAAACCCTAGAAACTGAATTAATCTCAGGGTATGTTAGCGTAGCTGTCCTAGAAGACCTCGATGGTGAAGAGATGTTCTCGATTTGTGGTAAGAACGTAACACTGAATTCAGGAGTTAGTATTTACGATAACCTTGTTGCATCGATGACCGAATACACCTATGACTGCTTCGAAGCCTATGAAAGAAACCTTGGAAACGAGTTTGATTGGATCTGGGATCTTCCTACAAGCACACTGCAGCTTATTTGGCGACCGAATGACGAACCTGACAAGGTGCTTACGATATATGTACCCGAAAAAGTAGATTCTCCGCGAGTTTTAGGGTCAGTTTACTACAAAACAGGATATTTCGACTAAATATTATATGAGAGATACTATTAGGTTAGCCATATGTCTTGTTGCATATGTATTATTATTTGGACTATCGATTCACCTTTTGGCAACGCCAGCAATTGCTGGTGATTACATTGGAAATTTTGAACGAATTCCGGCTGTGCAAGATCGCCCCCCTCAAATAGGTTTTTGGGAGACTACGCCAACCGTTATAGTGTGTGATTCCGCTCCGATATCCCAATTGCAGATCGCTAGCGCTATACGATTTTGGGAGCGCTTAGGATATCAATTTTATAACACGCAGTACAAAAAGGATCCTTTAGACAAATGCACCAGCCCTAATCCTACGGGACATATTATTATTCATCTAGCCACCGAGGGGGTGAGGATGGAAGAGACCTCTTTAGCACAAACGCATTTTTATGTCGACAACACTACAGATACCATTAGTTGGGCAATTATTTATATGCGCTCTGATGTCAGAGCAATTGTGCTTGAACATGAGCTGGGGCATGCTTTGGGATTCCTTCATTACAATCGTGTTAATCATTTAATGAATGAAAAGTGGAAGGTAGGTGGTTGGGACAGTACGGGCTTAAAAAACAAGCATCAATAGGCGATCTTGTTATTTGCGTGGATACCGCTAAAAAAGATATTCACGGACATACCCAAAGATTTATTGGATTAGTACTTGACAAATCCGTCACAGTCTATAGAATACAAGTAGTGGACAGTGGTAAAGAACTCTACTGGCCAATGACAGCAACTTATCTATGGAAGGAAACAAAATGAGTACTGAAGAAATAGAAACCGGTCACCAAGAAGGACCGCGGTGGAAAATTGTTGGGCGATTTCCAACATTTGCACAAGCCGACACTCGTCGAGACGAGCTTAAAGAAGACAAAGATCTTCAAGTAAAGGTGCACTGGCAGGGGTCCGCTAGTAATCGTTACTACGCAGTGAAGACGCGCCTCGATCCGAGTTTTGCGCTTGAAGAAGCACTGAATATTAAACGCGCCGAGAAAAAACGACGCAAGGCTAAATTGAATAAAAAGCGCCGGAAGAAGTGAGAGAGGAGACTCGACGACAGCGCTATGATATTAAACTTAAAACTGCCAAGAAGCATCCGATTAGCCTCTGCGCTATTAATTTTCGGGTCGATGACAATCTTGGCTATCTCGTTAGGAGTGCTGCTTGCTTTGGTGCAGAACGGCTTTATGTGGTTGGGCACGTTCCTGAGCGCAGCCGCATAAAAGCTGCTTCTGGTAGTTTAATAGATTATGTGGAAATTATACAATTCTCGACTCCTAGAGATTTCGTGGACCATGCGAAAAGTGAAGGAATTCAAATCGTCTCTGCGGAGTTGGTGGAAGGCGCAAGACGGCTATCTACTTATACTTTCAATTTTGATCGCCACCTATGCGTGGTGGTGGGTAACGAAGAATCCGGAGTTCCCTCTGAAATAGTTGTTAGTTCTGAGGTATTATATATTGACATGCCAGGAATAGGATATTGTTTAAATACCGCTCAAGCTGCTAACATTATACTTTACGAAGCTACAAAACAATATTGCGCGCAAAGTGTATCGAAGCACGGAAGTTAACTATTTACATAAAAGGATAACATAACTGTGTCAGATGATCAAAATTCAAATAAGGACAGCCCACCTCGCCGTAAGCTTCCTGCATTTTTAAAGACAGTGTATCTGTCTAATCGCGAAATCCGCCTACTATTAGCCGGGCTGTATTCGCTCAATATGCCCCCGGAGGAAGTTGAAAAGACGCTCTGGAAAAAACTTTTGTTCGAAAAGCTTCATAAGAAAACACGCCGAAAGAAAAATTAGTGAATTTTGAAGAAGACGGGGATTTAATATTAAGGGCAGCGCTGGACTTTGGACCGGACTATACCTACGCTATTCGCTATGGCACCCTCGGACTTACATTGTACGTCGACGCCGGTCCCCCCGCCCGGTCGAAACAGGCAAGAAAGGATATACCCCTCCAATGGGAAGGGATGCGTACGATCGTATTATGTACACAGCGCCCTCCTGCGGAAACAAAAGTGATTTATGAAACAGTGGAGTGATAAAACGATCCTTAAAACATTACCCAACCCTTCCGGGGATGGATATGAAATAAATATTAAAAACCCTGAGATTACCTTTATCGGAGTAAAGGACCAGCCTGATTTCGCTACAGCATGGATAGTGATTTATCCCAAAGATACTATCATAGAACTAAAGTCTCTAAAAAAGTATTTTCAGGATTTCCGCAATCGGCTTCTTTCATATGAACGTCTTATAAATGTGATATATGAGGATTTGATAGATGTATATAAGCCGCATCGTCTACGCATTGAAATGGATCTTAATCCGCGCGGCGGTCTGTCCTCTAAATTAACGATTGATTCGGACTGGTCTATCCGCGGCGGACAAGAGAAATTTAAAGATTGGTCCGGGAAGGATCACCGATGGTAAAGAATAAAGAAGGAACATTGAAAATGACAAAGAAAAAGATAATTTGTGTTTCGGGAGGCTTCGACCCAGTGCATGTGGGGCATTTACGGATGATGCAGGCTGCCGCCCCCTATGGTGATGTAATTGCTATTGTAAATTCAGATGCATGGTTGATGCGCAAGAAAGGGTATATTTTTATGCCCTTTAGAGAACGTTGTGAAATCATTGAAGGATTTGGGTGTATTGCCGGGACCAGCTACGTTAATGATAAAGACAACTCTGTATGTGAGGCTCTAGAGCGACTCAAACCGGATTATTTTGCGAATGGCGGCGATCGTAAAACCGATAATACTCCTGAAATGCAAATTTGTGAGCAGTACGGTATAGAACTTTTGTGGAATGTGGGAGGGGGTAAAATACAAAGTTCCTCAGAATTAGTAAAGGGCAGTCCTGTTTTAGGATCTATGGTCACAGAAATGGACGGAGTGGATCTTGTACCTTCTCGGGTAGAAATAATTCAAGGGGGCGACATCCCAAAGAAATAGTTATTTCTAGGATGCTTTCTATATAGTACAGTCGATCGAATCTTTATGAGCCGCAAGAAAACATACGTTTTAGATACTAGTGTTTACCTGACAAATGCCGACTGTATCTATGCTTTTAAAACTAACGACATTTATGTTCCTCTAAAAGTTTTTGAAGAAATAGATAACCACAAGAAGCGTCAAGACGCTGTAGGATTTCAAGCCCGCAAGATCATTCGTATTTGGGACGAACTGCGCGCTAGAGGGTCCATCGATAAGGGTGTGCGTATTCGTCGCGGACTCGGACTCGTAAAATCAGTGAGTGTGGGGGAGATTTCACGAAAAGATCTTCCTTCGGATCTAGACATCAATATTCCGGATCATTTAATAATAGCCACAGCCTTGAAGATTCAAAAGGAATCTCTGCGAAAAGTCATTCTCGTATCACGGGATATTAATATGCGAGTTATTGCTGACGCAGTCGGTCTTACCTCGGAAGATTTTCAAAACAATCAAGTAGTAGACAACAGTGAGAATATTTTCGACGGGTGTAAGACCGTTTTGGTTGATGATCAAGTAATTGATCGATTTTATGAAAAAGAACAGATATATTTAGAAGAGCATGATTTGTATCCTAATCAATATGTTATGCTGGTGTCCAACGCAAATGAGAAAAAGACAGCTTTAGGGCGTTTTGTGAGCAAATCGATGCCCGTACGACAGCTTCATGTCGGCAATCAAAATAGAGTGTGGGGCATCGCGCCCCGCAATAAAGAACAATCCTTTCTGCTAGATGCTTTAATGGATCCAAGTATCCAGGTGGTTACAGCTATCGGTAAAGCCGGCAGCGGTAAGACAATCTGCGCTATTGCAGCCGGACTAGAACAAACCATCGAAGACTCGGCATCTGAATATTCTCGGGTAATCGTCTCTCGCCCTGTCCAGCCACTTGGAAAGGACATAGGCTTCCTGCCTGGGACCATGGAAGAGAAGATGTCTCCATGGTTGATGCCGATCCAAGACAATCTTCAATTTTTAATGGGAAATGATAAAGTAACTCTTGACATTTACATGCAAAAGGGTACAATAGAGATAGAAGCATTGACTTACATTCGTGGTCGCTCAATCTCAAATGCCTTTATCATAATTGATGAGGCACAAAACTTGACAACTCACGAATTAAAGACTATAATAACAAGAGTGGGAGAAGGTACTAAGATTGTGTTAACTGGAGACGTCGAACAAATTGATAATGTTTATATTGATGCCACCACGAACGGACTTACGCATGCTGTAGAGAAATTTAAAAAGTTTGAACTCTCTTCTCATGTAACCCTACACAAAGGCGAACGATCAAAAGTCGCGACCTACGCTGCTCAGAATTTGTGAGAAGAAAAAATGGAAGATAAAAATCCGGACTTAGAAAATCCAGTGGGGACCGCGACTGGACTAAAACAATTAGTGGTCAATTATATTGGGAATCGTTTGGAGGTGCCCGAAGAGGTTACCTTAGACATGGCGGTTCAAGTATTTGCAGCGGAGTTCCCTGATTTTTTGATGGCAATCGCTGAAGAGAATTTTTTGCGGGGATACCAACAGGCTCTCGATGATCTTGAAAATTTGCATAAATAATGGAATACTATATTTATGACGTGCCGGTCTTTGTGACCCACGACCCCCCCGATCCTAAGATCGTCCCTGAGTTTTGCAGCCTAGCAGAAGAAACCCTTCCTCCGTCGTTGCTTCATAATATTGATGTTGTCTATGTCGGAGAGTTTAAAGAACTTCAAGACAAGAATGCCGCGTTTTTAAACGGGGGCATCTATATGACATGCTACGAACCATCTAGTTACGATATGTTGGAAAATTTTGTGCATGAAGCCGCGCACTCTCTAGAGCCTCGCTATGCTTGGCAAATCTATGACCAGAGTCTTGTACAAGAATTTAAAGGTAAACGGGAGCGCCTGCGGAGTATATTAGAACAGGAAGGGTTTAAAATTAATCCACAATTGTACGACCTTACTGAATATAGTCAAAAATTTGATGAATTCTTGGCCCACGAGGTAGGATATCCTACTCTGTTAACTTTAACTATGGGGTTGTTCGTTTCACCGTACGGCGCCACCTCCCTACAGGAATATTTTGCCAACGGATTTGAGAAATATTTTTTAGACAGCCCTTATGCTATCAAAGATGTGAGCCCTGTGCTCTATAGAAAGATTGAAGAAATAATAAATGAACAAGCCTGAACACATATCATACTCAGAGTTGAAAGATTGGGCGCATTGTCCCCATTATCACAAAAAAACATGGATCGAGCGAGTCTCATCCTTCGAGGGTAACGAGTACACTGCTTTTGGTACCGCTATGCACGATGTCTGTGAGAAGAAACTTTTACAGGAAACAATAGATGAGGGAGAAACCTTTCAGCTACGGTTTAAAGAGCAGCTCCAAGAATTGATGGAAAAAAATATTGAGGTCAATCCGACCAATGTGCAGCAAATGAAAAGTGCTGGTCCCGCCATTCTCTCAGAGGTCGACGCAGCACTAAAAGACTACTTTGGAGAGTACGAGGTATTTTCCTCAGAAGAAATGCTATACGTTCCCATTGAAAACTTTAATATTAATTTTAAAGGTTACGTCGACGCTGTCGTTAAGGTAGGGGATGTCTATCACCTCTTTGACTGGAAGACATGTTCGTGGGGCTGGGACTCTCGAAAGAAAGCGGAAAAACTGGTAACATACCAGCTCACCTTATACAAACATTTTTTCTGTCAAAAGCACGGAATAGACCCGGAAAAGGTAGAAACCCACTTTGCTTTGTTAAAAAGAACAGCCAAAAAAGACCGAGTAGAAATATTTAGAGTAACGAGTGGCGCCAGAAAAACAGAGAACGCCCTTAAACTTTTATATCAAGCGATTTATAATATTACCAAAAGATTTGCCATAAAGAATAGGCTGAGTTGCTTAAAGCCTTATCGATGCAAACTTTATAATACTGAACACTGCTCATAAGGAAAAAAATGTCTGAAAAAATTAAGATCTTTACGATCGGGGACCATCCGTTATCACCCTCTGGCGTTGGTACCCAAACTAAGTATATGATTGAGGGAATGCTTAAAACGGGAAAATATCAGTTTCTTTCGTTCGGCGGTGCCATAAGTCACGAGAACTATGGTCCCTCCAAAACAGAACAATGGGGAGATGATTGGATCATCTGGCCCGTTGATGGATATGGTAACCCCAACCAAGTTCGGGCGATGATCCATCAACAGAAGCCGGATATTCTTTGGTTCATGACCGATCCACGCTTTTACGGATGGTTGTGGCAAATAGAAAACGAAATTCGAGTTAATGTACCAATGGTATATTATCACGTTTGGGACAACTACCCTTATCCTAACTTTAATAAAGGATTCTACATGTCCAACGACCATGTGGCATGCATTTCAAAAGTAACACATGATATACTTCAAACGGTTGCTCCAGATGTAGAAAGTTCTTACATTCCTCATGCCGTAGACGATGAGGTGTTCAGACCCCTTACCGCCGGCGTCCGGAATGGTTTTCGAACCGCTAAGAATATACAGAATAAATTTGTTTGTTTTTGGAATAGCAGAAATGCTCGGAGAAAACAATCTGGTACCCTTATTTGGTGGTTTAAAGAATTTTTAGATAAAGTGGGACACGATAAGGCAACCCTTATAATGCATACAGACCCCAAAGATCAGCATGGACAAGATCTGGAACAGATCCTTCATGAGCTGCAGCTTACAAACGGAGAGGTCTTCTTTTCCCGCGATAAATTGAATTCCAACGATTTAGCACTCATGTATGGATCCGCGGATTGCACTATAGCAATCTCTGACGCCGAAGGATTCGGACTTTCTACGTTAGAATCCCTGTCCTGCGGAACTCCAATTCTCGTCACCATGACAGGAGGACTTCAAACCCAAGTTACTGATGGCGAGAACTGGTTTGGTATCGGACTGGAGCCGGCTTCTAAAGCAATTATTGGATCGCAAGATGTGCCATATATATACGAAGACCGACTTAACAAAGAAGACTTCCTAGGTGCACTAACAAAGATGTATGAGATGACAACTGAAGAAAGGATGAAAATGGGTCTCGCTGGTCGCGCGTGGTCCCAAGATCATTTTAATTTCGAAGACTACGTTCAGCGCTGGGACAGTCTTTTTACCAAGATTCACGAGGAACAGGGTTCTTGGGAGACACGCTCCGGCTACCCGCTCTATGAAATGAGGACTTTCTAGATCATGAAAAAGAAAATTTTAATTAAGGGACCATTGCTGTCTCGATCCGGCTATGGTGAACAATCCCGTATAGCACTTCGGGCTCTTCGAAGTCGAGAGGACCTGTTCGATATCTATATTATGAATATTCCATGGGGATCAACCGGATTCATCACGCAGTCCGAGAACGACGAAATAGAGTTTATTAATCAGAAGATTATGGCAGCGGTTCAATACTCGCAAGGAGGTGGTAATTTTGATTTATCTCTGCAGATTACAATTCCCAATGAGTTTGAAAAGATCGCGACGACTAATATAGGATTCACAGCCGGGATAGAAACCACTAGAATCGCGGGAGAGTGGATTGAAAAGTGCAACATGATGGTAGATAAAATCATTACTATCTCAGAGCACTCTAAAAAGGTCCTTCAGGAAACGAGTTATACAGTGAAAAACCAAGAAACAGGACAGGAAATTCCTAATTGGAAGATCACCACCCCTGTTGAGGTAATTAACTATCCTTATTATGATCGTTCGCCCGTGCCTATGGATATTGAATTTTCGACTACTAAAAATTTCTTATGCATTTCTCAATGGGCAATACGCAAGAACTTAGAGAACACCATTAGATGGTTTGTTGAGGAGTTTAAAGACGACTCAGACGCCGGACTTGTTCTCAAAACCAATACAGCATCAGATTGTTATATGGATCGTGAACACACGTCGGCTATGCTATTCAAACTTTTAAGTCCGTATCCAGAGCGAAAGTGCAAGGTTTATTTAATCCATGGAGAACTAGAGCCAGAACAGCTAACATGGCTCTATCAACATCCGACGATGAAGGCGTTGATTAATGTGGCACACGGAGAGGGGTATGGATTACCTTTGTTTGAAGCCGCCTATAACGGCTTACCTCTTATCACGATCACCTGGAGTGGTCAAATGGACTTTATCTGTAAGCCCAACAAAAAGGGCAAACGTGTTCCCTTGGTGACCCGGGTCGACTACGACTTAAAACCGGTGCATAAAGAGGCGGTCTGGAAGGGAGTAATCCCCGAAGACTCTATGTGGGCGTATGCTCGGGAGGCGTCCTATAAGCGCGCTCTTCGTTCCGTAGTAGATAAGGAAAAGCACTCAAAATCCCGGGCGAAGACACTCCAGAAATACATTGTAGAAAACTTTTCTCAAGAAAAGATTTACCATCAATTTGCTCAAGCTGTTTATGGAGAAGAGTTGGTCACGGTTGCTAATGAAGACTTACCTAAGATTTCTATCATTACTTCCGTTTATGATGGTGATGATTTTATTCGGCCATTTTTAGATGATATGGTTAACCAAACTATTTTTGATAAGTGTGAACTTATTTTGATTGATGCCAACTCTCCCGGTAACGAGGAAGACACAATTCGTGAGTACACACAGTTGCATGATAATATTATTTATAAGAAGCTCGACGAAGACCCAGGAATCTATGGCACTTGGAATGAGGCGCTTTCTATGGCGACCGGAGAATATATTACGAACGCGAATCTCGACGATCGCAAATCCCCACAGTCTCTTGAAAGACACGCCAAAGAGCTTTATGCCCATCCGGAAATCGGACTCGTTTACGCCGATTCTTTTATTACCAATGCACCAAATGAAACATTCGAACAGAACACGTCGGAAGGACGACGGTATAATTTTGAGCAATTCTCACGGGAAGCAATGCTGAGAGGGAATCAGCCCCACAATAATCCTATGTGGCGCAAATCACTGCACGATACGTATGGAACATTTGAAAGCAAATATCGCTCGGCGGGCGATTGGGAGTTCTTTTTACGCTGCGCCTTTGGCGGCGAGAACTTCAAGAAGCTCGGAGATGTCTTGGGACTGTACTATTTTAATCCAAAAGGTATTTCTACCAACTTTGAAAATTTTGAGTGGAAGCAAGAGGAAGAAAGTGAGATCTATAATAAGTACAAAACTTTATTTGATACAGAAAACTAGTAATGACAAAAAAAGTTCTTGCCTACAGCCTCTTCGACCCAAAGGTGTTACCACGACATCGTACTCACGACAGATACAAGTCCGATAGGGAACGCTATTGGTTTAATCTTCCTGCCGTTGTTTTAACGAACAAAATCTTATATCCGTCGCACGAAATGCGACTGTATCTTTCTCCTAATGTTTTAGAACACCCTCTCGCCCCTGTCCTGGAAATCCTCTCACGACAGCCGAATTTTTCATATCAGACGGTGAATATGGACTATACTGGTACTGAGCCCGCTATTTGGCGTATGATGCCATTATGGGAACGCGACGTGGACATACTTCATTCTCGTGACATCGACTCCGTACCTACCGAAATCGAGTATCGTTATACCACGGCATTTGAAAATTCGGACTGCTCTCTGGGAACCCTACGCACTCACGCAAATCATTACGGCATTAAGTGTCGTATGCTTGCTGGGCTTTCTAGTTTCCGACCACCGCGGATCCCTACCTATATGAAGTATATGGATTTTTATACTTATTATGCTATGAGACACGGAAACTATGGATCTGATCAAGACTTGATGATCGAACGGTTTACAACAAGCCCTGAATATACCAAAGAATATTTTTATGATCACCGCGCGTATCGACAGAAAAACTCGCAAGATTTTCCTTGCCAAGAAGCAACATCAGAAGACCTGAGCTGCATAAAATTATCTGCAAGGCAAGAAACACTTTTTACTATCCTCCGGGAAGCGAGCCTGGATAACTGGGCTGGACAACCGGTTGATGCCCGCGGCGCATATACTAATCACGTGATCTCTCAATTTCCGGCTGTTAAAAACGAGATAACGAAGAACAAGCTTTTGAAAGAATTTTATAAAGCCGGAGAAGAGGGTGGGTGATTCTCCTTGGGACCTCGATCAGAAGATACTAGACTTTTGCACTTCTCTTCCCAATCGGTTTAAGGGCTTTTTCATAGAAGCCGGCGCCGTCAATGGTGTATGGCAAAGTAACACCTTGTTGTTAGAACAAAATTTAGGCTGGACGGGACTCCTCATAGAACCAGATGTACAGCTATACGAACAATGTGTTCAAAATCGAGATACCAGAAACATGTTTTATAATGCTGCCCTAGTGGATAAAGATTATTCAATGAGTCATGTTATGGGCACATTCAGTAATGTGCCCCAGAACTATGAACTTGCGCTTCAGGGGATGATTGTATATAAAAATCCTGACTTTAACATAAAGCCCGGAGCCGAGGTGCGTCAAGTTCCTGCAGCTACATTGGCTTCTATTTTAGAAGAGTTAGAAATAGAAACACGCATTGACCTTTTGAGTCTAGATGTTGAAGGGTCCGAAATTCAAGCTCTAGATGGGCTGGATCTAGAAATTCACAGACCATCCTATATCCTTATCGAGACCACAACTCACGAGAGTAAACGCCAGAAGATAAAAAACTATTTGGAACAACGCCAGTATTCCTTCTTAGAACAAATGACCCCCAATGATGCCTTTTACGAGAACACAAAAAAATGAAATTCTACCGCGGTCAACAAACACCAGAACACAAGGGTGATACATCCCGAGAGCTTCTCGATATGTGGGCGGAATCTGGATATTGTGAGATTGTTGATGGAGAAACTGAAGATGTCTTTATCTGGGCAAACGCCCCGGGCGACATTTTGTTATATGAATACGATCGCTATGATGTTTACCCTGGTCTGCCGGCTATCTGGCGGAGGGGACTTTTCGGCGGAGCCCAGCATGCTCGGGGCGAACCCTGGATTTATTGGGGACGCCATCCTCGTAAGCTAGAGGCTAAAATCGCTGAGGGAATCAAGACCTTTGACGACCGTCATACTGAAAGCATATTTCTCGGTAAGGTAGAAAACGGAGTCCAGCTTAGCAATCGTACTCAACATGATTGGTCTACGGCAGTAGAGATGTTCAGTATGCCTGTGAGGCTAGGAGATAGTTTTTCTTGGCCCTATACTCAGGATGAATATCTAGAGAAAGTCTCAAGCTCTAGGTTTGGACTGTGTCTCCCTGGTTACGGACCCAAATGCAATCGCGAGATCGAGCTGCTGGGACTTGGGGTGGTACCACTCCTCACAGAAGGCGTTTGTACGGCTTACAGAGACCCTTTAATAGAGGGACAGCACTATTTACGTGTGTCGAGCCCCGCGCACCTCACGGAGGCAGTACAGGGCTGCTCAGAGGCTCAGTGGAAATACCTGTCGTATCATGGACAGCGGTGGTATAAAAACAACTGCTCCCGTCTGGGCTCATATGAGACAACGTTGCGTATTATAGGAGAGAAATAAAGATGACAGCAATAAATAACGACATGAAATTTGTGTGGATTTGGGTGCCCAAGAACGCGGGATCTAGTATTTACACTAAATTAAAAAACCACGATGTAGAAGCGGGCACCCCCGGCGACCACACTTCTTTCTCAGTTTTAGAAACCGCGTTTGGTCCGCAACTTAACACATATTTTAAGTGGGCGTTTGTGAGAGATCCCTATACTCGAATAGCATCGGCTTATTTTCACGTTATTAATGCTCACCTGTTTCACCACTATAAAAGCTTTGATGAGTTCTTGCTCAATGATTTTTATGATGCGGAGGGAAACCTATCAATTGAGAATAGCAAGATTAAAACACACTCGAGCTTAAAAGACATAACTCACTTCCGCCCCCAAACTTACTTCTTGCAGAACCTTGCGGGGAAGATAGATTTTGATTTCTTAGGAAGAGTCGAAAACATGAATGAAGATTGGCGCACTCTCTGTGGGCACCTTGAGTTACCCGAGGAGGATCTAAAGGTACACAATTCTTCCTATCATCAAGAAGATACCTTTTTTGATAAACCGATGGACCCTCCGGATGCTGAAACGGCTAGCGTAAATGATTATTCTAAACACTTCAGCGGACCGGATGCGGCAGAGAAAATTAAAATCGTTAACGAGCTTTATGCGGCCGATTTTGAGAACTTTGGTTACGCACCGCGATAAGGAGGTTTGGTAGAATGCATTTGATGCTCACGATGGCAGGACGTTATACTAGGTTTGGTGAATTTAGCGCCAAGATACCTAAGTACTTATTGCCGCTGTCTAATCGTACTATCCTGCATCATGTGCTTAAGCCGCTGCTACGCCGTGGAGACTTTAACGATGTCTTCTTGATAGCCAACAAAAGGGACATCGCCTTCCGTGCGCAGATTCTGGATACGGTGGCAGAATTTGGTGTCGACACCCCTAATGTAATTTTTATTGATGATACACCAGGGCAGTTAGACACTGCCCTAGAAGGTTTGCGTTATTTTGAATCCGGTCAAGACTCCCCGGTTGTGGTTCACAACGTAGATACAATTTTATATGATCGTAATTTTATGAAGATCAAACAGAGCTTTATAGACAAGCAAGCGGAGTGCATAGTTGATGTATTTACTTCTAACAACCGAGAGTATAGTTATGTACTAGCAGAAGAAGAAAAGGTTTTTTCAATTGTGGAAAAGCGCGTGATCTCGAACATCGCCTCTTCGGGGTGCTATTGTTTTAGTAATCCTTCCATTGCTCTTCAATATATGGAACTCGCGCTCGAAGGGGGAAAACATTATATCAGTGAAGCAATCTTTGAAATGATACAAGATAAAAAACGAGTGTACACGTCTGATGTAAAAACCGAACAACAGACAGTTGTTTTGGGAACACCTGAAGAATATTTATCTTCGATGGCAAATATTCGGGCAGAGGTAAACTGCGATGACAGGTAAAAAAACCTTACTAAAGGGCGGATCTTTGGCTGGCACATATTTGTTGGAGAGTCCCGACAGTTCCTTTCGCTGTGTACGTAAGGAGATAAGCACGACAGAGAATCGAGAATATGGATATCAGAGATGGTATTCCCAGATGAAACGCATGCAGCGCTATGAATCATTATTCCCGGGACTTTTTCCTATGTTATTGGGCTGCGGTGTTGACGACGAATCCGGTTATGCATATTTTGATATGGAGTTTCTAGAAAATGCAGAAAATTGCCATGATTACATCTGTGATACTACCTCCCCCGAACAGGTTGAAAAGGTCTTCGAAGAAATAATCAGCGCTATGCAGGAAATTCACTCGATCGAATTACCATCCTCCTGCGCCGCTCTTTCTTTATACATTTTGGAAGAAATTGAACAGAAACTCCACGACTGTATGGACGACGAAGAGTTTAAGAGCTTTTATAATTATGAGTCGATAGTCTTTAACGGATCCACGATCCCGTCTCTGGGTGCACTAATGAGTGACTACGTGCGAAAGGGGAACTCTCTGTATAAAAAAGCATCAGAATGCTTAACCCATGGCAACATTACATTAGAGAACTTAATGTATGCACCCCTCCAAAATCGCATTTACTTCATTGACCCTTATGAAGAAAACATTATAGATAATCACTACAATGAGTATTCTCAAATCTTGCAATCATGCCATAGTCACTACGAGCTTTATAATCAAACAACCACCACGCGGCGAGGAAATCAGTTAGAATGTCAAATTGAAGTTCCTTATGGGATCCACTATTTTAATACGTTATTCAACGATTATATGAAACAAACGCTCTCCCGCGATGAGATTCAGCTTGTAAAGTTTTTTGAGGTATCTCAATTTATTAGAATGCTTCCTTTTAAGCTTCACGTAGACAAAGAAAAAATGTTTTTCTTTTATGGGATGGCATCGTCGTTGGCTAATCAGTTTCTCAATGAGGAGACCGAAATTTGAAAACCTGCTGGAACGTTACAACACAGCTCCCGGTAGATTTTAAAGTACAAATCACCAAAGGAGTTTTTGATCCGTCTAACCCAAGCCTATTAGAATTCGGTTCCGCGGGAACGGGGGCGCGCCGACTTGTGCTTGTAGACAGCGAGGTCTTCTATACTCGCGCCGCAGAGATCAAAAACTATTTTATTCAAAATCAGATTGATGCCAAAATTATTTCTATTGATGTTTTTGAAGAGAAGAAGAATTTAGAAAATCTGTTGTTTATTTTAACGGCGATGGAGAACTTTTCTATTCTTCGAAGAAGTGAGCCTTTGATATGTGTAGGGGGCGGTATTCTATTAGATATGGGCGGACTAGCAGCTAGCTTGTATCGACGAGGCGTTCCATATATAAAGGTGCCCACTACTTTGCTGGCTTTGGTGGATGCTAGTGTCGGCGTTAAAACATCTATTAATCATTTTGACAGACGCAACCGCCTAGGTACTTACTACCCGCCGGTGGCAGCTTATTTAGACAAAACCTTTTTGGATACGTTGCCGGAAGTAGAGATAACATCTGCTCTGGGTGAAATTCTCAAAATGGCAGTTGTTAAAAGTAGCAAATTATTCGAATTATTAGAACAGGATATTGAAAAACAAATTGAAACACATTTTTTAATGGACGGCACGGCTGATGAAATTATATCCATTGCTATCGATGATATGATTGCTGAACTAGAGCCCAACCTCTGGGAGAAAAACCTCGAAAGGCTTGTGGACTACGGGCACTCCTTTAGCCCTCTGCTGGAGATGAACTCTCTGCGAGATACTACAGTTAAAAGTCTGACGCACGGGGGAGCAGTAGCGCTCGACGTTATTTATTCCTGTTGTTTATCAGCCCACAGAGGTCTGTTACCTGTTTCTCACTTACAACGAGTGGTTGGATTAGCAAAGCGAATGGGCTTAGATGTCTATCATCCTTACTTCATCGATGAACTGATGTTGTGGGAGGCTTTGCAAGACACGGTTAAACATCGTAATGGGAACCAAAATCTTCCAATCCCCCAAACAATAGGGAGTTCTTTGTTTTTAAATGATGTGACTTTTGATGATATAATAGCGACAATTAAGATATATAAGGACGCAACCACGTGAAAGAGCGCAAAACTATTGTAATTACTGGAGTATCTAGCGGCGTGGGATATGCTGCAGCTGAATTATTTATATCGCGCGGGTATCGAGTAGTTGGGCTGTCTCGGACATCGAAGCGCCTCCCGGAGAAGGTAGTGCATTTCTGTGTAGATCTCAGCGACGCCACCAAAACAGAAGAAATTTGTAATGAAATAATAACGCGTTATGAGAAGGTAGATATTTTGATAAACTGCGCAGCCGTTTTTGAATCCGCCCCGTTTGCAAAACAATCATCTAAGACAATTACGTCGATGGTCAACAGCAACATTTTATCTTATTTAAACACGACACGACACTTGCTACCTGGTATGCTAGCTCGGAAGAGTGGACTAATCATTAATATATCTTCCGTTTCCGGAAAAAGCGGCATTATTAATCAGGCAACTTACTCCGCAACCAAGCACGCTCTGGATGGCTTCGCATCGGCGCTAAGCAAAGAGCTACACCAAACCGGCGTCAAGATTACCACTTTATATCCCGGGGGGATCAACACAGAGTTGTGGAATCCCAGCAATCCTTATCATGGTGACGTTGGCGAAACTATGAATCCGGGAGATGTAGCCGAGATTATTAAATTCGTAACTCAGTTACCCCCGAACGTTATCATGAAAGAAATGGTATTCTTCCCGGCTAACGAGATACATTAGGAGAAAAAATGGATTATAATTATGGAAGCAAAGATTTGATGAAATTTTGGTATGACACCGACAAATACTTTGCTAGTGAAAAATGGGGCGAAAACCGCGAACTAACAAAGCTTAGACCGTCTTTTGAAACCCTCAAAGACAAGAAGGACCTAATAGGGGTAGAGGTAGGTGTAGGGAACTGTTTAAATGCCAAAAACATTTATACACAGCTAGACATTAAACATCTTTATCTGATTGACTTGCAGGCGCCCCCTGGCGAACCAGGAATTTCATTTATTGAAGAAGAGAACGTCACCTTCTTGCAGGGTAACTCTCTAGCTATATTACCAAATTTACCTAATGATCTTGATTTTATTTATCTGGATAGTAGTCATGAATTTAATCATGTAATAGCAGAGATGCAGATTGCATACTCTAAAATTAAAAAAGGTGGTTTACTTGCGGGCCACGATTATGAACAGATCGGACCCATGTTGGCTTTTAATACTTTGATGCTCAACGTTTGGCGCGCCATAAAGAAGAAGCCTGAGAGCTTTTTCTTTGGTCCCTGCGAAGATAACCATCCTGGGTATCCCGAAGAATATCTAGAGCGAGGGTTTCCAGTAGACTGGTGGCATGTTAAAAACGACGACCTCCCGGAAGATTTCACCATCTACCCACTACGCAACGGTTAATCATGAAAATTAAGCTCTATATTGTAACGTACCAGGGGCATAAGAGGATTAACCCTACGTTGAACAGCCTCTTTAATAGTGATTTGGTTAAGCATGATTATGAAGTCAATGTTATTAATAACCACAGCGATATTAGAGTGGAAGAACAATATCTCGATAAGATTAACATCTTGCACAATGTTCTGAGACCGGACTGGTCCTCGGGACACCTTTCCCGGAACTGGAATCAGGCGCTTATAAATGGGTTTAAATCACTCACAGATCCTGATTGTGATGTGGTGGTGAGCAGCCAGGACGACTCCTTGTTCCGCCCAGATTGGACCACCAAGCTTCAGGACCTACACTCACGCTATACTTTTGTGCAGAATGGACACGGGGACCAGTTTCACTCTTATCTTCCAGAAGCCGTCCGCCACATAGGATTGTGGGATGAAAGGTTCTGTGGGATTTCCCGACAAGCGGCAGATTATTTTTGGCGGTGTGTGATGTACAATCGAGAATGGAGTACCATCCAGGACCCCATCCACGCGCGAGTTTTGAATCCGATTTTTCCCAATGATATAGAGAAGTCACGCGGCTGGCTCGTAGATCCCGATGTCCGGCAGCTTGATGGAGTATGGGATAACGCCTCTCACGGAAACGACACTTTGTCGGTGGCACTGATGGAAGCGAAATACCCAGCCGACCCTTATCCCTGGACTCCTGAGAAACTTAACAATCCTCCGCAGCGCACTTTGATTTATAACCACGTGGTTTATCCTTATTTTGAGAAAGATGTATATAATCTTAAGGAAAAGGCTTATCTTGTATGATTTTGAAAGTTAATTTTGTTGACTTCTGGCCTAATCTAAAAAAGACTGACAATTACTTCTTTAATCTTTTAAAAACAAAATATGAGGTTGTCATAGACGACGACGATCCTGATCTTTTATTTTTTTCCGTGGATTATGCACGCCAGCGCCAACGAGATCGCTATGCGTCTCATCGATGTAAGAAGATATTTTATAGCGGGGAGAACGTCCGCCCTAATCTAGATTTTCCTGGATCCATTGAGTACCCCAACTATAGTATTGGAAAGTGCGACTTCTCGTTCACTTTCGATCACACGCCTGACCCGCGAAATTACCGACTACCGCTGTGGGCTCTTTTTATTAATTGGTTTGATGTCCCCCATGACGACGATCGAGACCAATCGTATCTTATTCCATTGGATGATCTTTTAACACGACACGATCAGGATAAAGCTAAGTTTTGTAATTTTGTTTTTTCTAATACGAGTGGCGAGCGCCTAAAGATCTTGGAGGCGTTGTTAGCCTATAAGGAGATTGATTGCGCAGGGCGCCTTCGAAACAATACAGGGGCGCTTATAAGAGGTCGCGGGGACCAACGACATAAGGTAGATTTTTTACGAGACTATAAATTCACTATCGCTGCAGAGAACTCTTCCCATCCGGGATACACCACCGAGAAAATTATTCACCCGCTCTCCGTGGGAAGCATTCCAATCTATTGGGGCTCCTCACGTGTGAACGAGGATTTCAACAAAGAAGCATTTATTGCAGTAGAGGATTATGGTTCGCTAAACGAATTGGTAGATTATGTTAAAATGATAGATGAGAACGACGTCATGTATGAAAGAATGGTGAGGGCACCAGTATTTCCAAATAATGAAATTCCGGCAGCTGTTAGACCCGAGAGCGTTCTGGCTTTTTTTGAAGAGAAAATATTATGTTAAATGTAGAGAAAATTTATGTGGTTCATTATACGCGCCTAGTCGAAAGGAAACAGAAGCTAGACGGCTTTCTGCGTACCAATAACATCCCCGTGCAGTATATCTTACCCTATGACAAAGATGTCCTGACTCCCGAAGTTGTTGACGAGTATTATCTCAACGACCCTGCTGAGTATGCTGCCCGTGTCGACGGAGCATATAAGAGCTTGACGTCGCCCTACCGACCCATGACCAAAGCCGAGATCTCATGCACCATTAAACACTACCATGCAATAAAAAGAGTAGGCGAAACGTGTGAAGATTATGGATTAGTGTTGGAAGACGATGTGGTGTTCCCCGATAACTTTGTAGAACTTTTTAATTCTTATTTAGAGCGCACCCCTGATGATTGGGATGCGATCTTCATGGGAAGCTGCTGCGACCTTACAATTTCCGAGAAGGAAACAACTACAGAAGGGCAGATAGCTTTTCATAAATCTCACCCTGCTTCTAAGTGCGGCGACGCCTATTTGTTGCGCGCCGATTTGGCACGTAAGATTACAGAGACTATGAAGCCGTTTGTGGTCATTAGCGATTGGGAACTGGCATGTCAACTATACCAGCATGATGCCAGAGTATACTGGTGGGAACCAGCCCTCATATACCAGGGGTCAGAATCGGGACTATTTAATACCACTCTGGGGTGTTCCGTCTGTGCACGCAGGGGGTGTTCCCAGCATGCCCAAGATTAAGGTCGCCTTTGTTAAGTTCGGCGGACTCGCCGCAGGCGGTACAGAAAAGTATCTGCAGACACTCGCATGTCATTTACCCAAAGATCAGTTTGACGTAGATTACTATTATACCGACGCGGCGCCCTTACTAGGAAACACCTGGAAACACCCTCAAACTGACCCTGAGCGTCAAAAATATATGGAGAATCACAAGATTAACCTTATTAAGGTATCTATCGCAGCCCGAGATGACCGTTTTGGACCACCGTATGAGTGGGTTGAAACTAACTTTTGGGAGCTTTTTGATGAAAATAAGTATGATTTGGTGCAAACTGGGCGCTCTGGATACCGTGAATATCCGTTTGATCGGATGGAAAACTCTAGATTTATCGATAGCATACACGCCGAAGGAGCAAATGGGGTCGAAAAGAGAGAAAACATTCTTAAAACGGTGCTTCTATCGCACGCTCATGTACAAAAATGGCTCCAGAATGGTGGAGATGCTGACAAAGTAGAGGTTATTTCTCCTCTGGTGGAGATGCCTGATAATATTGAGACCTCGACTTTGCGGGGAGAACACGATATTTCACAGGATGCTTTTATATTTGGGATGCACCAGGGGAATCGAGACGATATTTTCTCTTCTATTCCGCTGGAAGCGTACAGTTTGATAGAGAATAACGAGACAATGTTCGTTCTTTTGGGGGGATCTCCATACTATAGGGCGCAAGCTCAAGCGTTAGGGATTAAAAACATTCGTTTTATAGAGTTTACTGGTAACGCAGCCAAAATACACAACTTTGTAGAGGGTCTCGATGTCTTCGCGCATGGTCGCTCTGACGGTGAAGTCTGTTCCGCTGCCATTATCGAGGCTCTGTTTCATGGAAAGCCCATTATTAGCCATACGGCACTTAATATGGGGCACGCGGAACAGATTGAAGGTTGTGGACACATCACCAGGTCTACCCCAGAGTATGCGAATTATATGATGTATCTGTTGAAAAATAGGAATGTATATGATACACTATCTCAAAGAGCTCGTGATAAGTATAAAAACCTTTATTCTCTTGACAGTTGCTTAGAACGATATATATCTCTTTATAAGGAAGCAGTAAACTAATGTCAATTACATATGAGACATACATAAACACCTATCTTTCCGAGGTAGCCGGTATCGTTGATACCATTGACCGCGACTCGATCGCGCATTTTGCAGAAGCCATAGAGCTATTGCGCAACCAGGGAGGACGCCTTTTCATTTTAGGGGTGGGCGGTTCCGCCGCGAATGCTTCTCACGCTGTAAACGATTTTCGAAAGATCGCCGGAGTAGAATGTTACTCAGCACTTGACAATGTTTCGGAACTGACTGCCAGAATTAACGATGAGGGCTGGGATAGTAGCCTAGCTGAGTGGCTGAAGGTTTCGAGAGTAGGCAATAATGATGCTATTTTGATTCTATCAGTCGGTGGGGGCTCGGAGCAGACCTCACAAAATCTAGTTCAAGCTATGAAGCTGGCAAACGAAAGAGGCACCGCCGTGCTGTCGATTGTAAGCCGTGACGGCGGCTATGCAAAAAAGCTTTCTGACATCTGTATTTTAATTCCGGTAATAGAAGAGAGTCGCATTACCCCTCATGCGGAAGAGTGGCAAGCAATTTTATGGCACATGATAGTATCTGCGGTGGCGACTAAATGAAAATTAAGATTTATGCCGATGGTGCCAACGTTGCTGATATTGTAGAAGCATACCAGAAGAAAAGTGTAAGCGGGTTTACTACTAACCCGACCTTGATGAAGCAGGTTGGAATCACCAACTACTTGGGCTTCGCTCAAGAAATCCTCAAAGAAGTGACAACTCTTCCCATCTCCTTTGAGGTATTCTCAGATGAATTTGAAGAGATGCATCGCCAAGCCAAAAAATTATGTGCGTTGGGTGATAATGTCTTTGTAAAAATTCCTGTTACTAATACAAAAGGAGAGTTCTCTGGAGATTTAATCCGACGTCTCGATTCCGAAAACGTAAAGATGAATATTACGGCAGTCTTTACCACATCTCAGGTGCGGTCGATTCTAGAAAACTTGGGAACCAAGCATAACCATATTATCTCGATCTTTGCCGGACGTATTGCGGACACTGGAGTGGACCCTCTTCCTATTATGAAGGAAGCTCAAGGTCTAATCAAAGCGCACAGTAAAGACCTACAGTTGCTCTGGGCTAGCCCCCGCGAGGTGCTCAACGTTTATCAAGCCGACGAGATGGGGTGCGATATAATCACCATAACGCCCGGGCTTCTCAAAAAGCTCCAGCTCCGCGGCAAAGATCTAGAAGAGTTTTCAAGAGAAACCGTTCAGATGTTTTATAACGATGCACTATCGTCCGGGTTTGATCTGTGATTATTAGTCGTGCTCCCTTCCGGATCACCTTAGCCGGCGGAGGAACAGACCTTCCTGCTTTTTATGAAAAGTATGGTGGTAGCGTTACCAGCATGGCGATCGATAAATATATTTATGTTTCGTTCAAAAGGAACCTGCTGGATGAGAAAGTACGACTTCAATATTTAAAAACAGAATACGTCGACCACGTTGATGAATTAAGCCACGATAGAGCACGTGCAGCACTCAAACATTTTGGGATCCTCCGGAGCTGTGAGATATCGAGTATGGGCGATCTTCCTTCTAAATCGGGACTCGGCTCATCGGGCAGCTACCTCGTGGCACTTATTAACTGTCTTCAGCAATCGACAGGCTCCCGACTTACTAAACATCAGATCGCCGCCTTGGCATGTAAGATTGAGATAGAAGACTTGCATGAACCGGTAGGAAAGCAGGATCAGTTTATAGCCTCCTACGGCGCCATACACACCTTTGATATCGATCCCGGAGGAAAGGTTCGGGCGAAGCCTGTGGAACTCACACAGAGCGCCCTAGAGCCTTTTATAGAGCGCTGTAGGATATACTACACCGGCGTCCAGCGAGATGCCTCCGCCGTCCTCCGTAGCCAGACTCAAAATACACAGAACTTTGATGATAAGATGTTGAAGATTCGCGACCTCGGCTATAAATTTGTAGAAGCTCTGACGACTCAAAATTATGATGTGTTCGGCCAATTGCTTCACGATCACTGGACATTTAAGAAACAGCTATCCATTAAAATGACCGATCCTTTCATTGACAAGGCTTATAACTTTGTAAGAGACACCGGCTGGGCTTTGGGGGGGAAAATTATAGGTGCAGGCGGCGGAGGGTTCTTGATGGTCTATGTTCCTCACGAATTTGCCAAAGTTGACGCACACATGGCACAAGCAGGTTTTGTGAAAATTGATTATGGGCTCGACCCCGGGGGAGTTAGCACTCTTTTTGGGGAATCATGATATATTGTTTTGATATTGATGGGACCCTGTGTGACACCGACGGAAACAATTATCCGGCTGCCACTCCTTATCCTATTGCAATACGAGAGGTGAAGCGCCTCTATGAAGAAGGACACACGATTCAAATGTTTACAGCGCGCGGAACGACCTCCAAGATTGATTGGACGGACCTTACAAAAAAGCAGCTTGAAGAGTGGGGCGCCCCCTATCACGAGCTTATCATGAATGTGAAGCCAAGCTTTGATATTGTGATAGACGACCGAGCCATTAACGCTTTAGAGTGGCGCGCCAAATTGGAAGCTAAGGTGGGGTTTGTTGCCGGCGCTTTTGACATTATACATCCTGGATACATTAAGATGTTTGAGGATGCTAAAACGGTTTGCGACCACCTTATTGTAGCACTCCAAACCGATCCTACTATCGACCGCCCAGAGAAGAACAAGCCCGTCCAGACCTATGAAGAAAGGAAAACAATTCTTTCTTCTATTCGTTATGTAGATGAAGTGGTTGAATACACCACAGAGAAAGATCTGTATAATTTATTAAAGATACTGAAGATAGATGTTAGAATACTAGGAACAGATTACTTAGATACAAAGTATAATGGATGTGATTTGGATATACCTATTCACTACCACACACGAGATCATAGTTGGTCCGCATCAGGGCTAAAACAATTAATTAAACAAAGTTTAAAGGAGATAAAATGAGAGCATTAGTTACCGGTGGCCAAGGATTTATTGGAAGCCACGTAGTTGATAGATTAGTAGATTTGGGTCATGAGGTGATTGTTGTCGATGATAACTCAGCCGCGTGCAATGAGGAGTTCTTTGTGAATCCCCGGGCAGAATACCATAAGGTTACAATTTGTGACTATGATGCCATACTTCCTCTTTTCGAGGGAGTAAAAGTGGTTTTTCATCTAGCAGCAGAGTCCAGGATCCAGCCAGCCATTTTAAACCCAACCTATGCAGCCCACGTTAATGTGGTCGGCACGTGTAATGTTTTACAGTGCGCCAGAGTACAGGGGGTCGACCGAGTGGTATACTCTTCTACGTCTGCGGGGTATGGGCTTAAAAACGAGCCACCCCTTCGCGAAGACATGCCGAAAGACTGTTTAAATCCTTACTCTGTCACTAAGTGTGCCGGCGAAGAATTGTGCGCCATGTATACGGATCTGTTCGGACTGAAGACTGTTTCGTTCAGATACTTTAATGTATACGGGGAACGGCAACCTTTGGTTGGGCAATACGCACCGGTGGTGGGGTTGTTCATGGAGCAGTATCGCAAGGGAGAGCCGATGACCATTGTAGGAGATGGGAAACAGCGGCGTGATTTTACGCACGTAGCGGATGTTGTTGAAGCCAATATGCTGGGCGCCTTTACACAGAATCTCGCCGCCTTTGGGCAAGTTTTTAATGTTGGGTTTGGTAAGAACTATTCGGTCTTAGAGTTAGCACAAATGATAGGAGGAGAATATCTTCATATTGACTCCCGCCCGGGCGAAGCACGACACACTCTTGCAGACATAACCAAGATTCGATCAATTCTGGAATGGGAACCAAAAGTGGAATTCGACCAGTGGGTTAATGAGAATAAGGGGAGTTAAGGGTGACAGCCGCTGTTGAGACAAAAATCGATGAGATCCTTCAGTCGGTAAAAAACGACGCCGCGCGGGTACATGCGTGGGATTATCACAAAACATACATGACCGCATGCGCGCAAGCTGTTGAGGTCGAGGGCTTGTGGATGGAGTTTGGTGTTTATCGCGGTCGCACCATCACAGCAACAGCTGAAAATACGACTAATATAATTTATGGATTCGACAGCTTTGAGGGACTTCCTGAATTTTGGGACGGTGACAACCCTCAAGGGGTTTATAGCCTGGGAGGAGATATCCCCATGGGCTCCATCGCAGGGAGCAATGACGAAAATCCAGGAATGTATGATTCGTCTCCGACGACAGTAATTCAGCCGTGGCCACGAAACGTACGTTTAGTGAAGGGACTTTTTTCCGACTCTTTGCCGCCCTTCCTTAGCGCTCACCCTGAACCAGCAGCGTTTATAAACATCGATAGTGATCTTTACAGTTCAGCGAAAACGGTGCTAGAACACCTAGAAGATCGATTTCAAAACGGCACCATCCTGACCTTTGATGAATTGTGTGACTACCCCACCTATCGTGATCACGAGATTAAAGCCTTCGCGGAATTCCTTCTTAAAACCGGATACCAGTACGAGTGTATTATTCATCAAGATTTAGCAAACTATAATCAGGCATGTTTTAGAATAAGCGGAGTCGAATGATAAAAAAGATTTTAGTGACAGGCGGATCAGGTATGG
>TARA_R110002020_G_scaffold7065_6_pt1 | contig 33057 bp, 33 predicted proteins | sample TARA_R110002020 | Tara Oceans TARA_R110002020 (sample SAMEA4396489) | marine metagenome | biome: Westerlies Biome; feature: [MES] marine water layer (ENVO:01000295) within the mesopelagic zone...; material: water (ENVO:00002006), including particulate matter (ENVO:01000060) such...
GAAACCTCTCAGACTGACGCTGAGTTCTGCGGAGATGCGAACGCCAAGAAGGTCAATTCTGACTGTGTTTGTAAGGATGGCTATACTCGTGCTATGACCGATGATGAATGGAGGACTAACAACACCGGTCCGAACAATTCCACTTGCATAAAGGAGGAAGCAGCGGAAGAACCCGCAACTACTACCACTACTACTCCCGCTACGACCACAGTAACTACTCAATCCTCCACTACAACTCCGGCAGCGAGTGAGAAGGGAGATGGAAAAGGTTTGCTTGCGCTTGCACTCGTTGGAGGTCTTGGTGTGTTTGCATACCAACGCCGAAAGCGAGGAAAGTGAATTAGATGACTTTCGGCCACGACAATTTCAATTGGACTCCTGTAACTTTTGGGAGTGAAGAAACGGTTAAACAGCAGCCGACCAAAACTTTTCGTTCCGTAGCCAATCCTTTGTGGAAGCCATTTATGCCCTCCACTTGGAAATGGATGAGAACGAGCGGCACACCTAATATCTTCAATTATCAAAATAACACCGGAGAAACTACTACTGTTTCATTCAAACTTCCAAATTGGATGCGAAATTATCTTCGTGACTCTAATGGAGCCGTTTTCCCTACTGATGCTACCGGCACTACTACGGTTAAGATGGTGGCTGGCGATACTTTCAGTCTTGGTGGACGAAAGACCGTCACTATGCCCGATGCCGAAGGAGGTTCCGCTGCAACGACCTTCCCTACGCTTTCATTCACTCAAAATGGGATTCCCTACAAGTTGGATTGGAATGCGTTTTCTAATGAGCGTAAGATTGCCGAAGGAGGCAATGGCCAAGATTGGGGTTACCCAAGCGAAGGACAACCCACATTCGGTAAGGCGAGTATGTATGATTCCGTTATTACCTTGAATTGGAATAGAATCCTATCTCCTTGGTGGTGGCTACTTCTGATTGGAGCCGCTCTATTTGGCTGGCGCAAATACAGTCAAGATTAAGTAGTCGTTTAACCTAAGTATGAATGAGGTAAGACGAGAAGCGTATTTGTTGTTTTGTGGATTTTCTTTTTGTAGTCTTAGTGTTTGTTTATTTTCTTAGAGTGGATTGTCTTTATATCATAGGTAAAAGTGCTTTCGGGTGTATTGAACTATGGTGGCCTCATCTAACAACTCTTAGCGTAGCCTATGGAATGCGAAGGCATAAGTAGTTAAAAGCCCACTACTAATACATGAGCGGCCTCACATTTGATTGGGACGATACGGATTTAGAGAATCCTGTTGTAGTCAAAGCCCTTAATTATCTTGAAAATGAGTTCGGCTGGGGAAAAGTTTGGGTCCGTGTTTCTTCGTCCGGAGATGGGCTTCATGTTATCATTGCAGATATGAAGATTGCAGACATGGATATGACCCAAGTTTTGATTCCCGATGAGATGGATACGGAAACTCAATTCCGATGGCGCAAAGTTTTCTCTCAAGAACCGTGGAGTCTTGAATGTCGTGGAAGATTCATTAGTGACTCGGCTCGTGCCAAGACAGGATTCACTACTTCCCGAATCTTCGGAGTCAAAAATGGCCAACAGGCCGGACCTTGGAAAATGTGGAGGAGTGTTAAATGAAATTAAGTGCTACCGAGAGGGCCGTGTTTGTGCAATTGATGAAAGCCAAAATAGAGCAAGGAAGTGTCTTTGTAATCGGAGATGGTAAGACCACAACTGATGTGGACCTCATTATTTCTAACATTGAAGAAGGCAAGCCTCTCATGGAAGTCGCTCCATGAAGTTTTAAGTATGAAAAGACATAGTGCATAGGTAAGTGATACAGATGCCAGCAGATACCGAGAACACAAGATTTTGGCCAAGAGTAGGATTGTATGTGGATAAGACAATGGCGGAGGAGTTTATTGAGCGCATGGTCGGACACGGTTCGGTCTTAGATAACGAACTTGATGAGTTCGTTCAGCCCACTATTCCGGACGCTATGTTCCTCCAAAACGAAGTGGATGACTTGTTTGAGCATCCCTTTGAGGAACAACCTCTTGATGAGGCTAACCAAGCCATTCTTGACTTGATGACTTTTGAGGGAAACCGTAAGGATTACATTAAGGCTAAGAAAGCAGAAGGTATGAGCCTTGAAGATGCGAAGGAAGACTACAAACAAGCCCTTGACCTCAAGGTGAAAGCAGCCCTGCCCGAAAACTTTGTTGAAGGCGAGGAAGAATAATCGGCTATTCACCTTGGAGATGTTGAATTATGGGAGAACGACAAAGACCCTTACCATTGACTGAAACCTTAGTCTTTGATATTGTGGATTACCTATTGAGCCATGACGGTTACGGTTATTCAACCGAGATTTCATCGTATATGGTTGAGCGGAAACCCCGCCGATACACTTCTCGTGAAGTAGTAGGTATCTTACGAAATCGCCCTATGTTCCGCCATGCTCAATCTAAAGATAGGAGGGGCGGCATACGATGGAGATTAGATTTGCTCCAATTAGAGAGATATTTTGCACAAAAAGGCTATCAAGAAAGGGCTAATGAGCAGGGGATTTATGACGCTATGAGGGAGTTGAAACTTTCTCAGATTACAAGAACAATTCAAGCCTTGGAAAATATGGATACTTCAAACATCAACGAGGTCTATGAAAACATTGCTACACTATGGTCGTGATTCATGATGAACATTCCTACAATTGATGGTGAGAAATCGGAACATTGGATGAAACGGCATCAGCATAGGATGGCTTTTCTCCGAACAGTTACCTCTTTTATTGGAATGGTGCTAAGTGCAATCATTTTCCTCAAAGTTTTTGACCTACTTTGAGAAAAGTTTATTAAGGGGGAGCCTTCTCGCCTGTTTATGAGCAGCCAATCACCCTACCTTAGTTTCTTATCCGACCAAGTTATTCCTTGTGAGAACGAGAACTGTGTGGTGGAAAACTTCAGATTGAGAGTATATTTGGATGTTCACCCAAATGGAAACCCAAAGTGGAGTATAGAATACGGCGGTCTTGAACCACAATGCCCTTCATGCAATAGACTGAATTATGATGTTAAGAGTTATGTGGGGGCTATCCCATGAGTAATTATTACTTGGGCGACCCTTGCTATGTAATCCCTGATGCTGAATGGGATGACTTTTGTGGCTACATAGGCACAGACGGCGACTTTGAATACAAAGGCGAGATATGCCGTGTCGTTAGCACAGGTGGTGATGGAGATTTCGGAGGACTCGCCGTTGATGCAGGGATTCTCGGTGTGATTCCCATTTCCCTATGTGACCCGCAAGCACTCATTCGTGCGGCTGGTCATAGTCGTTTGGTTAGCAAGTTTGTGGATTTGGAGGCATACGATGGTTTCATTTGGGTTGATGGCGAAGCCATTAACGGAGTGGAATGTGAATGTCGTGCTTGCCGTTATGATTATTCCAATGCTCACCATGAGTGGAATATGACTGAATGCTCTTACTGCTACAACAGTATAGCGAGTGAGTGTGCTGAATATGTGAACAATCACGACTTTTGTAGTGAAGACTGTGCCGAGGAATGGCAACGGGACCGATAAGCGAACCTTTATCAAGGTCACATACCCTCACCTAAACTGTGATAGTAGGCATCGTAGGCGTAGGTTTTGTCGGTTCAGCCGTCAAAGCCACAATGGAAAACTCATATCAAGTGGAAACATTTGATATTGAGTCTTCATTATCCACTACCGATTCAATTAAGGATTTAACAGACAAATGCCACTTAGTCTTTGTCTGCGTCCCAACTCCCGAATCAAAAGACGGTTCCGTGGATACCTCAATTGTGGAATCCGTTTTAGCCGCCATAGGGAAGGCGGAGTGTGCGGTGGTTCTCAAATCCACCGTGCCACCCGGCTTTACCGAGGCGGAGTCTAAGAAGTTAGAGCGGGACATTATCTTCAATCCCGAGTTCCTTACTGCGGCCAATGCTGAATCCGATTATGCCAACCAAAATCATACCATCTTAGGAGTCACCCATACAGGCGGGCTAACTAATGATGAATACATTGCTACCAAAATAATTGGTGAGGCTTTGCCTCACACCGTCATAATTCATACCACGCACGGGGTTGCCGAGATGACCAAGTATGCTCGTAATGGCTTTTTGGCCACTAAGGTGGCCTTCGCTAACGAGATTTGGGGAGCCTGTTATGCCCTCAATATCCCCTATGACGAAGTGAGGGAGTTCATGGTAATGGACCCTCGGATTGCTGACTCTCACCTATCCGTTCCCGGACATGATGGAAAGTTTGGCTTCGGAGGAGCCTGTTTTCCCAAAGATACCAAAGCCCTCCACAGGGTCTTGAATACATTAGATGTAAGAAGTGAGGTATTAGAAGGCGTTATTACGAGTAACTCAAAAGTTCGGGATAAGGTTAAAGGAGTTACTGCCGGGTCCTTTGATTTACTTCATGCTGGTCACATCAAACTTTTGGAAGATGCAAAGAATCAATGCACCCACCTTATCGTTCTCTTACAATCAGACCCAACTATTGACCGTCCTCACAAGAATAAGCCCGTCCAAACTTTGGACGAAAGGCTTGTGCAGTTGGAGGCAGTAAAGTTCGTGGACCAAATTATGGTTTATGATACTGAAGATGACCTATTCCAATTACTATCCAATATCAAGCCCGACATCAGGATTCAAGGGAATGATTGGGTCGGGACAACATATACAGGAGAGTCTTTGAACATTCCAATTCACTATCATGATAGAAAGTCCCATTCCTTTTCTTCATCAAGCCTTAGAATGCGTGTAATAGAGGCTGAAAGTCCGAAACTATCCGAATAGGTAGTCCGAATGCTTTAAGTATCAGGCCAGCGAATGGAAGGGCATGGCTTACTTCATCCGCCGTTACCAAAAGGGAGTGGCACAATCCGGAACAACCGATGTGTTCGTATCCGATAGCGAAATCCCAATCACAATGTTTTGCGAGTTGGCGGAGATGGTAGGCCCCGGAAAATATATTCTCGGAAAGCGTGGGGAGGGTATTCGTGGTTTCAAGAAAATTACAGATACAATAGTCCCCGAACCGAATACGATAGTGTTTGCTGCGGAAGATGAGTCAAACAAAGACAAAAGTGATTCAAAAGATGAAGATACGAAAGATGACGACACGCCGGAAGCAACGCCTGAATTGGTTGAAAAGAAGGAGAAAGCAACCTCCCCACCACCAGCCCCTCAACCGGCCGAAAGGGATACAATCTCTATGCGCCGGACCGAGAAATTAAGCGACATGAATGATGAGCAATTAAGCGAATTGCTAAGTGGCATGGCCAAGACACCCTTGAATGCTGAAACTGTTGCTACCTTCCAATCCGACCTCTCAAGAGTTCACGCAGAAATGGCGGAACGAGGCATGATAGCCGAGCCAAGTGCAGCGGAAGACCGCATCGTTATCGGAACCGGATTTAGCCCTTGGGCGGCATTCGGTATCGGTGGCGCAGTTGGACTCGCAGTTGGAATCTTGGGAAGTATGCACTACTACAAGAAGAAGATGGACGACATCAATGTTAAACTCGCAGAAATGGATGCTTCAATCAAAGAAGCCGAATCAACCATTGGCAAGCAAGAAAAGCGAATTATGAAGGCCGAAGATGAAAAGAAAGCAGCGTCCCAACCGGTAGCACAACCGGTTCAGCGTGACCCTTTTGACCTTGACTTACAATTCTTGTCTTCATATAACGCACAAAATGGCAGGTTATATGAATAGTGGTTACGATGAGTGAAGAAGACACACCACCCGCCCCGGACCGAGCCGTTCTATCTCTTTCCAAACTTTTGGAGCAGAAAGATACTTTGATGAAATACAAAGACCTTTTGGAGATGGAAAGAGAAGTAACTCTCAAAAGACAATTTGCGAGATTTATGAACACCATTGGCATTTCCGAAGACAGAATCATTGACGAGTATTACCCTCGTTTCCGAAGCACCGTGTCGGTGGTTGAGGATGACGACAAAAGCATTCATGACCGCATGGTTTCAATTGTGGAGTCGGACTTCCTCTTTGACTTGATGAGGCTTAAGACAGCAAGCCGTGAAAGAGAGTTAAGGAGAATTACCAAAGAATTATCAGCATTCATGACGAGTGCGGCTATTGAAGCAGGGGACGAAGACTCCCTTTTCCTTCAAAGGTTACTATCTCGTTCCCTATCATCCATTGCCGAAGAAATAGACCCCAAGGAGAACAGAACCGCAGGGCAGCCTATGACCGAGGCTTGGATTAGTGCCATGAAGGATGGAATGGATGCTTATTTGACCTCTTTAGGTGAGTGAGAACCATTAAGTATCAGTCATGGGGATAGAGTAGTATGGGTGAGTTTGACGAGTTTATCCGAACGGAGCCGGAAGATGCTCCGAAGGATAAGGAACCAAAAGCGGAGCAGAAGTCTTCAACTAAGAGTGCTCCCAAAGGCAAAGGTAAGTCTTTGACTGAATTGTTAGTCGGCGAAGAAGATGCACACCAATTTGCAGAAAAGTTTGGCTTGGATGAAGAAATGACTTCCAAGGTATTAGTTCCTCTCCTAAACTTCCTTGATAAATACGAAATCGGTCAAGGGATAACTGATAATCCAACCGCTCAAGGAGTAATGGATTTAAGCACAGTCGTAGCCGATGTTGCCCCTGTGGTAAAGAATGCTGCCGAGTATTTCAGCGGCCGTAGTGCCACTCTTTCCGAAGACGATGCAGCCTTCCTTGCTAAAATCCGTGAATCTCAAGGAGATGGAATGGATATGTTTTTCAATGAGGACGAGGACGGTATGGAGATTGGCGAAGTGGCCGAAGAAGTAGCCGAGCCAGCCGGACCAATTTATACAGGCGTTGTTCCAATTGACGCAGACCCATTCCAAGACGGTTTGGATTGGGCTTCTATTCTTGACGCTCCCGAATACCGACCTAAAGGACAAGCCTACACTTACCAAGACCTCATGCCTACACCCGACCTAATGATTAAGGGTCTTGATGATTTGGCAGCCGAAGCCGGTTTGGACCCTAAGAAGGTTCGGTCTTCCGATACACAGCACAAGATTAACTCAGGTAGCCAAGTAACCGCCGAGCAACTTGCATTAGCCGAAGGGGATGCAAGCGGTATTTCATTAGATTTGTCCTCAATTAAGGAGGAGATGGCAGCGGAAAAGGCAAAACAGAAGCGAACCTCAAAGGTTAGATTTGATGATGCTAACGATGTCTTAGTCCCCGACAACATTGAGGAGTATGACCCACTTAGCGTTCCCGGATTCACACTTCCACCAACGCCTCAAGGAACCTTAGAAACACTTGAAGAAATGCAAACTCGCATGGAAGAAGAAGCAGAAGATGAGGAAGATTGGACCGAAGCCGAGGCTCAGGAAAACATGGATAACGAAGGTGGTGCAATTCGCTCCGAAGTCGGAGAGTTTGAATCCGATTATTTCGGAGCAGTAAGCCTTGGTGACGATAATGACGAAGATGAGTGAGGATGAAATCAATCCCATTTGGGCGCATTATTGTGCCACTCAAATGGAAGATTGGCTTACTTGGTTAGGGAATGTTCATACACGCTCTTATGTGGAACTATGTGAGAGATTTATAGAACTCCATCCCTACTACACGCCAACTACCGGTAAAAGTTTGGGCGAGAGCCTCCAACTATTGGAAAGAATGCTCATGAACTATGACTTTCTCAATAGTCTAAGTGATATTGGATTGAGAGTTTGGGCTAATTCAGGATTGGCTGATTTCGTAAATGCTTTGGAATTATATGCCAAGCGTTATCCGGATATACGCACGGTGCGTAACTTTTTTATTAGAAACTTTGCTTGGACGGACAGGATGTATCGTTTTGCTCGGGCAGAAATCATTGCAGACCTACGAGAGAGCGGTAGGGATATATGAAGTCGTAGTCATTAAGTAGTAGCAAGCCGTATCTTATGCTATGGCAACCATCACCGAGTCACAAGGTCGGGCAATGGCAGAATACATTTTCCTTTCGGGATTCAGTAAGAAGGCCGTCTTAGAGATAATGAGCGGACCGGTCAAGACCTACCTAACCAAAAATGGCTATACCATTGATTCCAAGGTGGAGAGCGAATGGTTTGATGCTGGCCATGAATACTCAAAGTGGTCCACCAAATTGGATGCCAAGTATTCTGCGGGCATGACTTTTCTCGGTAATCCGGTTGATGCCGGTTCCATCATAATGTTTCGCAAGATGCAACCCCTTATTGTGGCCTCCGGTTCCAAATCTAAGAACCCTGCTGGCTCTAAGATAAAAGACTTCACCGGCGATACCAAGAAGGAAATGTTTGCTAACATTGAAACTATGGCTGCTGGTGGCGATTTTGAAGAAATAGACATAGTTGGTGATGATGACGGAACAGAACCCGATGCCACTATTGAACCAGCAACTTCCATTGTAATTCCGGGTAGCGTTCCCAAACTTTCACATTCAAGGCAATTAAGAAAGAGAGCATTCCCCGAAAACGGTGTGCTACCTGCGGGTGATGATACTATCGTTGTAACTATGAAGTGCAATGATGATGTGAAGAAACAAGCCACACCAATGCCATTCCAAAGGAAGACACCGAATCGTTCGCAACCTGCCTTGATACTTATGTTCAAGCAAGGTGAAACGGTCAAATATACATTTGATAATGTATCCGATATTTACGAATTGATGAGTGGTGGAAGTGCGGTCATTTACAAGGGTGGTAAAGTTACCCTGAGTAAGTTCAGCCAAGGGCCAAAAGTTGTGCAAGGTTTTGAGGCTGACTTAAACATTGGTCAATTCACAGTCACCCCTGCATCCAATGTAACTCAATTCTTCATGCCCGAGAACTTTCTCAAGGAAGGAATGGTCACCGAGGGAGGAAAGAGGATTTCTCCTGTAATGGGATTCCCCGTTCCTGATTTAACGGTTACCCAAGCAGACAATGTGGACCTTACATTCAATATAGAAGAATACATCACTAATCCCGGTTCTCGCCGAAATTGGTTCCCAATGGGAAGGGCTGCTTACAGCCCCGTAGTCAAAGGAGAATTGATTAACCCTTCTAAGTGGGTTGCATTATACACAGAAGTTGAAAGTATCGCTTGGAGTGCCGACAGTTTGGAAAGTGCTCATGCAAAGTTTCTCCAACCATTACCCTTTGATATGAAGAAGGCCACCGAGATTGACCTAACCAAGCAATATCTCGGCGTGGAAATCATTGTTGATGCCTCAACCGACACCTATACAGGCTATGATTGGAAGTCCCCGACAAGTAGTGAAGGCACCTTAATTTTCCCCGGTGATGAACGAAATCTAATTCCACTCTCCCGTGATGACCCCGACCAAGACGGCACAGAAGTTGCTATCAAGGGTGCAGCCCGAGGTAACGCCATCAAGAAGATACTATTCCATAATAACCAAGCCCGCATTGAAGTTGATGGGGGACACTTTATGATACCCGATGATACCGGAGATGGAACATTCTTTGCCATAGACAATACGGCTGGCTTGCTACCTAACGGTAAGAAACAGGAATTACAATCTCGGGTAAAGCAAGTTAGCGTTCAAGACTATGGAAGTGGGGCAACGCCCGATGATACATGGAACAACATGAAGAAAGCAAGGCGATATAAAAACCTTGCTACCTCCATACTACCTGCTGCGACAGACGGCCCCGGCCGCAAGTGCAGCGTGTGTGGATTGGATGATGTAGTGGCTCCATGTGCTCTTGAAGGTTGTCCTATGCCAACCGAGAGTGAAGTCGGTGTGGCCTCTTTGGGTTACGAAACAAAAGAAGCCAGCGGAACATACATTGTTCTCTTGGTTCCGGACGAAAATGACCCAAGTTCAACTTATGAAATCCGCATGACGGTTACAAATTGAGGGGAGAAGTATGGCAGACGAAGATATTAACACAAAAGAGGACGAAGAATCCATTGAGGATAGCCTCGTAACACCGGTTGAACCAAGTAAGTCCAAGAAAGGATTGGGTAAGAAAGAAGAAGAAATCCTAATTCAAGCCTTGGGTGAGGACATGGCTGCCCGTGTGATGGAGGAAGCCTTAATTTCAGTTACCAAACTTGAAGATACTAACCGCTTTGAGGTTACTGTTGATAGAAACGAAAGTCCAAGCACCCTCTTTTACTATGACGATGACGACATCTTGATGGATGGTTCCATTGAGAAGACTTCCAAACTTTCCAAGATATTGAAGAACTCGGTTGCCGCTACCGGCAAATATAGCCGTTCCGATATGGCACAAGCCGTAGGAAAGTATCTTGACCGATTCAAGAGTATTGATACCGGCCAAGGTCGCCGAAGGACTCATGTAGTATTGGGAGAACAGATTAGGAAACTTACCAAGACTCTTTCCGAGGTCTTCGGGTTTGATGACCCACGCCAATTGGAAACTTTCATGGCCGCTTGGTTAATGAAGGATTCAACTTGCCGACTTTCAGGTATTCCGGGAACCGGAAAGACTACTGTTATTGAGAGTGCGGCGATTCTTATTGCTAACTCCTACGGGTATTCATCCATACCACGCTATGTAATGTCGGGTAGTGGAATTAACTATTACGAACAGGGACAGAATTACGATGTCTATTTGAACAAAGATACTGAACTACGCCGTGCGTGGGACGATTGGCGTTTCACACCTTGGAGCCGAGGCTCCGACATCAGCGGTTCCTACGCTTTGGACTTTGAGTTCCTTCAAAAGACTCCCGACAAATCCTCTATGAGTCCTGAAGAATTACATAGAGTGTTATTCAACTGTAATGTAAAGGAAGAAGTGGACGCAGATGGCAAAGTTTTGCGAATCATTACCAAACCTTTGATGGTGAATAAGGATACCAAGACTACTGCTGCTAACAAAGGTGAGCGTCAAAGTAAGGGCGGTGCTTTATATTCCGTGGATTATGGAGAAATCCTATCCGGCAAAGAGGAGTTTGAAACCGATGCGGGCGGCAACGAAGGATTTGCCCTCCGTGAATGGCTTATGGAAAACTTCTATGATGCTCGTTTAGATTCTCCCTCCGGTATGAAGGCGATTCAGTCGGAGATGCTTCAAGAAATCGGTGTGGCTAAGATTGACTACGATAAGAGAGCCGATGAGGTTCTCTATGGTATGGAAATCCAACAGATTACTACCGATGACCCCAGCGGAAAGCAAGTTTCTGCGTATGCGTTTGAGCCAATTCCTCGTCCGGTTGTTACACAACCTATCAAGTTCTTCAACGAAGCAAACCGTTCTCAATCGGGGGTTGAAGATGCAATTCTTGGTTTGATTGCGGAGAAGACTGTGGAATATAGAGGTAAGACCTTTGATTCTCCTTCTTTCGTTGCTTGGATGGATACGAACCCTCACCAAAAGGGGAACGACCTTGCATTCATTGACCGTATTGATACCGAACTGTTCTTCACTACAATTACTCTTGGTGAGCGATACGCCCAAATGTCCTCAAGGTATAGGAAGGGCGGCCAACCCAAACCGCAGCGGCAGTTAGTGGAAATGTGCGCCAAAGACCCAAACTCGGACGAAGCCGTTAGACCATACAGATTCAATGACCTTGATACAGTATGGGATTTCGTAGGAAAAATCCCATTCTCACCACCAGCCGCAGAAGGTGTATATGATGGTCTGCGAGATATTGCTATGCTTTCCGTTCTATTCACTCAAAGATATTTCGTTCGCACCGAAACCACAACCGTTCTTGGAGATGCTCTCACGCACGAGTTATACAGTAGTAAGGATATTCACCAATCGCCATTGATGGATATTTCCAAGGCTTCTAACGATATGCTATTGAAGGACCCACAAGAAAGTTTCGCAACTCGTTTCGGTAATAAGGATGATTCATCCTCTCCATTCCAAGCACCTGCATTGTTCCGCCGTGTTCTTGGTTTCCGTTTTACTGACTCATTAGTTAAACTTTCTCGTGCCTTTGCATTCTTGCGTGGTAAGGACTATGTGAGCCGTGAAGAAATCCTTGATGCACTACCCTATGTGATTGGTCATCGTCTTGGACCTGCGAGAGCGGGTGAAGATGCAGAAGGCCGAACCAATGGTTTGGTTTCCAACAAAGCATTCGGAACCTTGGTCAATGAGCAAGAGATGATTCGGGAGTTCATCGTTCACGGTTACCTATTGGCCGATACACCTTCATTCCTTGGGGACACTACTCCACGACCTGCTGGAACTGACCAAACTATGATGGGCGCATGGGACGCATTCTTTTCACGATGCCAAGAAGCCCTCCGTGCCTCCTCAAACTTTGTGGACTTTGAGGCAGCCGTCCTTGACCCTGTTAAGAAGGAAGTCATGGGCGTTGAAGGAGCCGTTATTGTAGGTTATACTCCTGTTCATTGGCACTTAGCCTCAATGGTTGTTGAAAATGAGAGAAAGGGTGTGACCGTCTTAGCCGACTACGGAGAGCACGGTAACTATCGTAAGATGTATGAGAATTACCTCCGATTGATGGACCGTCCAACTGATGCTGAGATTTCCACAACTGCTGCCCTAACCTTGGATTATTCTATTCACGATTACTACGCCCTGCGTGGGGAAATCGCTCGTGAGCCATACCTATTCACAGATGACCGGTGCCGATTGTTAAGATTAGTGGAGTCCCGTATTAACACCATTGCTAAGGGAGCATATTCAAACATTGCAGCACCCCCACCAACCGCAAGTCGCTTTGCGGTGGCTACGGCAACACAGTTCCCGAATGACGGAAACAAGTTCCGTATCATACCAAGCCCAACTTCATTCACTCTTAGGACTTATGGGGACTCACTTGGAGCCTATGGTTACTTGATTAGTAAGGGTTCAGCAGATATTGATGCTCAATCCCTCTCCATGAACAATGCCAAGTATAATCTCAATGTAGCAAATTGGGCCGACCAAACAATGGTCCTGTCCGGTTACTATCCGTTTAGCGGAACTGATGTTACACAGAACCCAACTAAGGACGACCTACAAAAGAGCAATCTATTCCGTCAAATGAATGGACTTGATGATGTGATGGGTGGTAACACAGGTGCAGGTATCCAATTCTTCGGAGATGATGAGAAAGCCTTTGAGAACATTGCAGACATTGGCCAATTCATTATGAAGTGCCAAAACACCATAGTGTCCGCTATGGGCGGTGATGCAGCCTCTATCGCTGCCATCAATCAAGGAATCTTAATGGCTTGCTTTGAATTAGACCACGCACCCAACAGTTTGGGTGCCGAGGAACTCAAGAGATTAGGAGTCAAAGACATGGATAACGACCATTTGAGATTGTGGCTTAGGCTACGACCTCTCGGCACCTTCTCCATTGATTCAGACTCCTGTAATCTCATCTTCACTATCGGTATCAGCAGTAACTTTTTGGTTGAGAACAAATACGAGGAGGACAATGGAGTTATTACCCAAGAAATGGGTCGCTTGGCCAGCATGAGCGACAAGTCCGTGCTAAACAAGGAAAACTTTGGTGGCTCGCCTCCAAACCAGCCCTCAATGGGCTGGGACCCCAAGGGAATGGCTGATGCAGGGAACATGACCGGACAGGATATTGCTTACTACCAAATGCTATATCATCAGGTGATTAGTGGAGAATAGACGCAAAGGTTAAAGTAGTCGCTGCCCCTCATTAGTAATATGGCCCACTCCAAGTTGTTCCACGATGGCGATACTCACCTCCCAAAAGAGTTCCTTGAGATGTATGAATTATTGCGTCAATGGTATGGAATGCCCGACATTCCACTTAAAATAGGAGTATCACAGCATGGCGCACATACGGATATGTCTTCAATTGAAATGGGAATCCAATTAGTAGCCGCCACTTTGAAGGAAAACTATCATGGATTTCAAGGTAGTGACCTTGACGATATAGCGGGTGCAGCCACATATTTCATCATAGCGCACGAGATGGCGCACAACAATACTCATCCCGGCCGAGAAGTGAAGACTTGGGAAAACTCCGTTAAAGACATAGATGTGGAAAACCGTGATAAGTTTCGTTGGATGAACATTATTTCCGATATTTGCATCAACTACAATATCATAAACGGTATGAATCTCGTGGAAAGTATGCCTCAAAAAGACCGCAAGATTATTGCTGAACAAATGAGGCTCGGTCTAATGACCGAGATTTTCATTCGTAGGTCCACAGTTTTAGGAAGTGCCGCAGATATGGTTAATAGTGGGAAGAATGCCTATGGAGAACCCGTCATAGATAATCGTTTGATGGATGATGCCGGAGTGCCGGTAACTCTTGATGAGAACACACCTTTATGGCAACAATTTCAAGGCTATGGCCGAGGAGAGCAACTTTACCCCAGCATTGCTTATTGTGTAAAACACAAGATGGATGACCGTTGGAGAAAAGTTAGGTGTTTGAAAGGGAGCAAAGCCGGAGGAGTTACTGTTGGTAAGACATACACCGTAACAAATGTTAGGACTTACGATAACCGCACTCCTAAGAGCATACACTTTACACCTTGGGAACCTATCAAAGATTATGAAATCAATGGCAAATGGCAATCGTCCCGTTATTTCCTTTCACTATGTCCCGATACAGGAGAAATCGCTCCTTGCATTTGGGAAGGAATCGGAAGTGCAGATGGAACCATGAATCGCTTTTGGTGGGGATTCGTGAGCAAGAAGGATGCCCGAGCCACTAAAGGCGCAGGGTATGAGTATCTTGGAACTCAACTATTCTTGTATGAATGGGCGGGGATTTACGGAACCGGTTATCCAAAGTATGCTGGAAAGTCCGGCGTTGAAGCATCGGAGCAATGGATTGACGACATTGCCGATGATATGAATAAAGTGATGATTTATGCTTAATAGGAGGTCTTGAATACATGAGTTATATTGATAATCCCTACAATTCCGATATTGGGAAGCAACTTCTCAAACAAAACTTGAAGAATATCTTTTTGGTGGGTGAGGACCCCAACACATTGGAAAATGAGGACAAGTCCTTGATGGTTGGAAACTTCCGCAAACAGACCAATAAGATTATCACGATTATGAAAAGGTTTGTGAAGGGCTACAAACAAATTAGTCTTGGGGATGCTTACGATTCAGGAATCTATGTTTGTCCGCATTGTAATCGGCGAGATTTCATGTATCATTGGGAATCGGTGGACTTAGGGATTTATAACCCGAAACATTGGTTAGGGACAGTAAAGCCACAGAAGATTAGTAGTGGTATTCCAAACTTTGGGAAAGGGAATCTTGTTGTAATGAACCGAGTTCGCTGTAACACGGTGAGCACTTGTAATAAATGCCACCACACTTTTACCGGCAAACACGACCATTGTTCCAATCCGTCATGCAACGGCGGTAGTGAATACATGGTGACGGTGGGCTGTGGTGAGGAATCCTGTGCTATGCACTACATCAAAGAGAAAACTTTGGACCAACAATACCCAACTGACCAACTTACTGCTGGGAGAGGGATGTGGAGTAACAAACAAGTTACTATTTTCCGACACGGGCGCATGACCGAAACAAGGGGAGAAGAAATAGCCTTTGAATTACTTTCACCGGAGCGTAGCGCACACAGCGGACTTCCGAATGATGTTTATACGGCTGCCCGCTCCACACCCACGATGAGAATTACCTACGGAGCCGAAAGGTCTAAGGTATCTCGTAACTACCCGCTTTCACTTTATCGTTATGGATTCAGTTCAGTTAGAAAGCGATTTTGCCAAGGAAGGTTTGACGGTTACGGGCAAAGAAGCCACTCTTATTCGGGCAGGGACGGCCGTGTATGGCTGACTTCATCCAATGGTTCAGAAGTAGCCGCTTGCCCTGAATGCGGGGCTATGGAGCCTCCAATTGTTGTGAAAAGTCGGGAGATATTACCACCCCGAGCCTTAGTTATTGAGAATCCTCAACCCTTGAATGAAAGTGTTGATATTATCTCATCCCATCAAGGTCAAGCCGTATGGCAAATATATGTGAGCGACCCTGCCGACCCACGAGAAAGGTCAAACTATTTGGTCCCAATTGCACAGGCTTGGAATCTCCAAAAGATTCCTACCGAAGTTACGGTTGGTGAGGTAGGTATTGGTAGGTCTTCTTGTCCGAACGATGTTGGTTTTGCAGCAGCCATTACTGCGATTAAGGAAACCGAAGGTGAGAAAACTGAGAGTATCGTCAATTACTTAGCATTACCCCGTGCGAGAGTCATAAATGATGACTTCAAGACAACAGATGAGTTTAAGGAAGCCAAGAGTGAAAGGGAGATACCCCTACTTTTCGGCAGAAAGCCTCTTGGTTATGTGGTCTGTATCAAGGAAGACAAGGGAGATGAAGTAGTCGTCAGCGGAATAGAACCTGCCGAAGATGGAACAGTCGGCTGGACCCTAACCCTCAAAAAGAAAAACTTGGATTTCTTTTCCACAGGTTTGGGAGAATCCGGACCAAACTTTACATACGCAGTTTGTGAAGGTCGTTCAAAAGCCGCCTTCAAATGGAATGGTAAATGGGTGGATGCCAGCCCTCCGTGTAAGTCTTTCCGAGCGCAAGATGGAACAAATCTCAAGAAGGCCCGACAGTATCCTCGTTTCAATCAGTATCCTGATTGGTATTGGGAAGCCTTTGAGAGTGACGAATGGAAGTATGCTCAAAACGCACTCATTCAGAACAGCAATTACCAACCCGAAGACCCCGCCGGTTTTGAAGTCGGAGAGTATCTTTGGATGGACGAATTATCTCATCTTATCATGGACCCATTAAGGTATGGTCCGATTATGGAACAGGCGGTGAATGATTTGCAGACCTACCATGCGACAAAAGTTATCGCCCAAGAAATAGACCTTGACCTCGGAAGTAAGACTTCTATAAATGAGTGCCAAACCTGCAAGAGCGCATATACATTAGGAGGTATTGAGAAGGCTCGGATGGCTGACGGTTTCGTTACTGCGGATGGCGTAGTGAAGATACCCTTCCTCTATCCTCAAGAAGTCTATGATGCCGAAGTGGAGTATCAAGAAAAGTTCGGAATGAATCAAATTGATAAGCCCATTGCATGGGGTGTTGAAGGCCGAGGAAAGGATATGTTGAGTAACCCAACTCAAATAAGGATTGATTAAGATGTCGTCATTTACAGAAAGAGCAACTTGGACGGAAAACCCGTTTGTTTTCCAAACTCAAGAACCACTACCGAGTGGAGTTCCAATTGAGATTGAATCAGTCCCATTGCACAAAGCACTCTATGATAAGTTGGCCAAACTTGTTATCCCTTCACCGAAGTCTAAGACGGACCCTTGGAGTGATAAGGGCCGCCGAGAATGGAGGCCGGGATATGACCCTGTTACTAAACTTGACCCAACGACTGTGGCTCCCGGATTGGTGGAAGGTATGCCTCTCCAATCAAGAAGGAGAAAAGAACCTCAAGGAGAGGGTGGTAAGGCCACCTTCTTGAATCTTGTAGTGGATGTTTCGGGTAGTATGGGGAGTCCCATGAGTGGTGGTGGCACTTCTTACGGTTATTATGATGGATTACCCCTCGGTGGTGAAGACTTGGCACGAGTAGTTACGCCTCTTATGATAAGAATGGCAAAACAAAACGGAGATAAGTTTCAAGTCGTGAGATATGGTTCAAGTGCAAGTGTTGATTGGCCCGGTCCCGCTACCGACTATGATGACGCAATTGCCTATTACACCAATTCCTCCACCGCCGCAGACAGAAACCGGCCTTTAGCGGGAACTGAAAGTGCCACCAATACGGCTGCGGGACTACGCTTGACTCAATGGGAGATGGAACGCTATCTCAATGAGGAAAATGTGGAAGTCAAGGCCGCCGTCACCATCGTGATTAGTGATGGAGCCTTCAATTATCGGGAATGTTTAGAACCCGATACATGGCTTCGTCAATTTGGACCTGTTTTCTATGTTTTTATTGCCCCAAATGAAGGACAAATGGAAGGAAATGTAAGGAGGATGCAAGAAGAATTGAAGTTAGCCCACAAAGGTTTGGGCTGTAAGAATTGTGTTGTTTCTTTTGCTCCAAAGATGGGACAAGGTGGCAGCGTGAACGAGTTTGCAGGTAGTTTGGTGGAAATGTGCCAAGCCAATGCAGGTGAGTCTGTTGAGTGTGGCTCGTATAATGAGTGATAACGACAGTATTAAGTAGCGAGAGGGGTCTATTCATCACTATGCAAGCGCAAGGTCATAAGTCCGGAGAGATAGTCTTAGGTGAGAACCTCTCATTCCCTGCCTATGGTGAGAAATCACTTTCTTCACAAGTCATCTTCGTTACCGGTAAGCGTGGTTCCGGAAAGTCTTGGACTACCGGCGTGATGTTAGAGGAGATGGAGAAAGCAGACCTACAATTCGTTTGTTTTGATACATTGGGAGCACACAAAGGTTTGGAAAAGTTGCCAAATGTTGAAATGATTACTCCTCGGGATGATGAAACCTTGGATATGACGGGAGTGGTTGAGAAAATCGCTCACGGAAACAAAAGTTTGGTCATTAACATGAGCGGTTGTAGCCTCCCAAAGCAGCAACTTATGATTGCTGATTACTGCGAAGCCTTGATTGATGCCAAGATTGGCCACAATCATGGTAAAACTTTGATGACTGTTTTTGAGGAGTGCCAAGACTATGTTCCTCAACAGGGAAAACCTGTTTCCCATAACGCAATCGTTAGGTTGTGCAAACTTGGTCGTGGACTTGGATATGGAGTTACACTCGTTACTCAGCGACCCGCCTCTTGCAGTAAGGAAGCAGTTTCACAGTCTGCCATTTATCTAACTCATAATGTAATCAACTCTCGTGATTTGAAAGCCTTAGAAGACCAACTAAGTTTTGGAACCGACAAAGATAGGATTAAGAGAATCCTTCAAGGAGTCACGGCCGCTCAAAAAGGTGAATGTGTTGCATTCGCTCCCGAGTTCTTTCGTAACTCCGGTTACATACGAATCTCAAAAATTAGAGCGGACCGCCGTGCGCCCCATACAGGCGGCAATATCTCCGCTTCACCCGTGAGCAGCACTCAAGGGGCTGCGGAGGGTAAAAGAGCCGCCGATTCGTATAGTCCATCTTCCGATTATGGAAGTATGTCCTATCCCTCAACCATGAAACCACTATCCGGTTTTGGAACTGATTGGAGTTCAGCCGAGAATGCCCTTCCTAACTCACCTTCTAACCCATACGCTACCAGCGATATGGGAGCAGACACCTTCAAGAGTGATACCACAGAACCGCCCGTAGTTTGGTTGCCTCCGGTTGATTACGCAGGTGCCGAAGCCGTTTTAGAAGAAGTGGCAGCGGAAAACGGCGCACCATTCGGTGGAGCCGGACCTCTTGTGGGAATCGCTCTCGCAATGGGAATCGCCGCTGGTGGCTTTGTGCTAATCAAGGGCCTCGCAGAATGAGAATCATTATATGAGTCCTAACCTCATTTTGGAATGATGAGTGCGAATGCTGTATCGTTTTCTAAAGGGGCGTGGATAGCCATTGAGCATCCTAAAACCCCGGAAGGTCGGACCGTTCCACTCAAAGACTTCCGAATGTGGGATTTGGCCTTTGAAGCCAAGTATGGGATGACCAAAAATGAAATCGGTGAGGATTTATTGCCTCACGACCCCAACGATATTTTCATCGTCATGCGTCCTACGACTCGGAAGCATGGAAAGAAGCGGTTGAAGGTCTTGAACCCATACACAGGTAAGTCAAGAGCCATCTTCAATGAGCAAGTTAAATCTCGTCTATCTATGAAACTCACAAATACTAACATTGACCGATGGATTCTCCTTAACAAGTTTGGAGAGTGTATGTCGCCGACCCTAAAGCAAATGATAATAGATAATCAAACCCCGCCCACGCCCACGCACAAAGTAATGACGATAGACAAGGAACACCCCTTCTTCAATGGGATGGATGAGTTAGATTTACAATTTCATGTCGCAAGTTATTTTGGAGCGGCTTGTTTGATGTGTCCTCAAAACGCCTATACACCGTTAGGACAAAAATTGATGAGTGAGCCTGAAAACTTTAGGAATGGGACTGATATACAAAACGCAGAAGTGGAAGATATGGTGCATACTCTAATGCAAAGTTTGGGAATGAATGGAAAAGGAGGAGATGGCTATATGGTTCTCGCAGATGATGTGCAACTTGTGATGGGAGTTCCTCACTTCAACAAGAATCTTACCAAGAGTTATACCTCTAAGCCCTCACTTGGAGCCGTTATCAAAGCCAAGACCTCCAACTTCAAATATGATAATAGAAGTCTGTATAACAAGCAAGCACCGGACGGATTAAAGACACTTTCGGCCGAAGATGGGGATTATCAATACTTCTATGCTCCGTTTGGTAGTATGAACCATCACTTTGAAATGGACTTCAATTTTGACCGCATGGGAGGGCTGTTTGCTAACTATCCTGAATATGGTGCAGCGCATTTGCTTGAGGCGTTATCAATAGGAAGTCTTTAAGTATCGGAACGAACAATTGACTTCTATGCGTATCACCGATAGACGCTCAATGAGCCGTAACCTACCGCCTTCGCCGAATATGCCAGCGTTGCCAACCCTTAATATCGCAAGAGATACACTACCCGCATATAACGCAGAAGGACAAGGACTTGTGGCTGCTGGCCCAAGACCGGCACCACCTCAACTTCCAAGAGCACCACGAGTTAGTATTCCTAAAGGACACTCACATTCACTTGCAGACTTCGCTGCTGGTAAGGGCGCAGGGCAAGGATTTGTCCCAAACACACCACTACCGGCTGCACCACAAGTTAATATGCCTTCGCTTTCGCTGAATGCAGACTACGCTCGCCGTGACCGTGACCTATCTCGTTATAACCTACGCACACGCAGCGTTTCACCATCAGGCCAATATAACCGTCCATCTCACACTCTTGAGATTTACGGTCAAGGAGCGACTCTTGATGTTTCACACATCAACAAGATGGGAACTCCTATGGGAATGGGCGCAGATGCTATGAATCACGGTCCAGCACATAACTTTGGTGGCGACCCAAGAACCGATGCACAAATGGCTGGTATTCGCCCAACCGCAGCACAATTAGACCCTCGTGAGGCTATGAGAAGCCAAAGAGATACAAGAATGGCTGAGTTCGTTCGCCGAAATCACGCTAACCCTGTTGGAATCAGCGGATTTGACCGCAGACTAAAGGGATTGAAGGCTGAATCAAAGCAAATCCCAATTCATTCCCACCCTATCATCCCAGCAGCAACTATGCCGAGCGCACCTCAAGTCGGTCATCTTGTTACACCTGCTAAGAGGATGGACCTTAGCGCACAATACATTGCACCTCCAATCCGTAATGGCGACATGGGAGGCACATTTGCTTCCATGAGCACCGTTTCCGGTAACATTGGTATGTCCCCCGGCCGAGCATTCGGCGCAGAAGCACACCTTTTCCGTTGAAACCTTCCAAGGGTTTAAGTAGCAGCGACCCCTACTGTTAAGTATGGCAGACGCTAAGATTATTGATACTACGAAGGGAATCAAGAAACCTTCCTTCAAATCTTATGATGTGGATGCACAAGGTAATACTGAAATAGAGTCATGGACTCCTCCCTCTCGGAAGCACGGTATGAAGCGTGTAATGGAGAGAGTCAAGCGTGGCGCAGACGGAGCCGGAATCCTTTTTGAGTATTCCATTGACGATGAAGACATCGTAACCTATTCCGAGAAGGAATATAAAAACCTTCCATCAGCACAAAAAGAAGGTTTGGTCTTTGACGACCAACTCAAACTTTGGTATCGTGTTGAATGTGGAGTTTATCTCAAGTTCGGACCCTTCCAAAAGAAAGGTTGGAAAGTTTTGGCTCGTCTTGAACCGATGAACGATACTACGGAGAAAGATAGAAAGTGGAGAGCCGTCAAAGTGCTTCCATTTCCGGGAGTTCCGGATTCGGCTATTTACCCATACCTTCCTAAAATCGCAGATGAAGCCAGCCGATGTGATGCTTGCCAAAACTTGCGGTATCGGACAGATACTTACCTCTTAGTTAGCCCCAAAGGTAAGCATGAGATTGTCGGAACTACTTGTCTTCAAGGATATACCGGTTTAGACCCCGACACTTTGTTGGCCCTTTATGCTGCTCTTGACCCTACCAATCGTTATCGTGCAGGTAAGAGTGCCTCTCCCCGAAATCTTCAAGTGGCCAATAAGGATTTCAACCAATTTATGCTCCTATTATCACGCTGGGTTGAAACACATGGCTACAACAAATATGCTCCGGGTGTAACTCCTACCAAACGCCGAAGTTATTATGGCCGCTCCTATTCGTCCGGCAAACAATTAGGAGAGTTTTTGTTCCAAGGATTTCTCTTACCCAAAGGAATGGACCTTGAAGTTAGCAATGTTAGTGCCACGAAGAAGCAAAAGTTTGCTGATGAGTTTAAGGCCGTGGGGAAACAATACAAGAACACAGGAGCCGACACCTACACTTTGAAAGGTCCGTTGTTTGTATCGGACGACAAGATTCCATATAAAATTGCAGATGCCAAGAATAAGAAGGTCGTGGATTTGCATACAGAAATGATGCAGTATGTGAAGAACCTCACCCCTGCCAATTCTTACCAAGTGAGCATCAAGTCTTTGTTCACCACAGGAGAAGTTACTCGTAAAGTAGCACCATTGGCTGGTAGTATCTATCAAGCACTCCAAAACTTCAAGAACCCACCCCCGCCGCCTCCACCAAAGCCGAAGACATCCAGCCAAGGGCAGTATTACAATAGACCCAAGCCAACTCCTCTCGCTTCGGCCCCACCACACCCTACCTGTTTTGGTAATGTTGGTAGCACAGGGATATTCACCATCAAGATTACCACTAATCGGAATATGACTTCTCGGGCAGGTAATAACTTCAATTTGATGAAAGGGACCGTTGTGAATCAAGGAAATAAACAAGCCACATGGTTTGAAAGTCCGGGAACTGCAATTTCCAATTCTGCGGTTGGCAGCACTATTACAGTTGAAGCGAGCGTCAAAGGACATCAAGAATACAAAGGAGTTTGGTCCACCACACTATCGGGGCTAACTATTGTCCCACAAGGAACCACAAGTTCCGTAACTTACATCGGCGCACCCGGAGGCACTATCAGCGAAAGGGTGAAAATCCTCAGTAGCAAACCGGCTACTTATGGAGGCAAAGAAGTTCGGATGGAAACTCCGAGCGGGAAGAAATTGATAGCCTACGATTCTCACTCTCAACTTCAATTGGCCAATGTTGGCGAAGTTTGGGAAATAACGGCCAAGGTCAAGAAACATAACCGAGGCATGACTCAAATATATTACATCAGTTCCGCCACGAAGGTTTAAGTAGGTTATTACCGTCATTAGGAGTTAATGTTGAGAAACATTAAAACAGACGGCACCGAACCTTACACCCCCGTAGGGGTATAAGAGGAAGTCCGCACAATAAACAAAATAAAAACCCCGATATTAAAGGACGGACTCATTCGGTTATCATCAGGACAAAACATTTAGTTAAAAAATACTAAATCGTCCCGACCTCCGCCGGAACACCCCTAACTCCAATACCCCACCGCACGGTGGTTTTAAGTAGTGGGAAGGTGAACCTTCTTCCATGCACAAACTCAAGGCGGAAGCCGTAGCCCGTAGTCAATGTGAAAAGGGTGCGGCCGCATATTTGGCTCACCAGCACAACAAGCACACTCGTAAGAGTGTTGCATTTGGACTTCTCGGTGGTTTGGCTGGCAGCACAATTCTTATGTTGTGGGGTAAAGTTCCCAAAGGCTCAATGGCTCTTATTCCATTAGGTATCGGAATAGTTGGAGGGTGGACCACAGGTTTGGTAACCCAAGACCAAGATGATGCCGAGCATGAACAAACTTTTATTGATGTTTGCTCTCAATATGACGAAGATGAGGAGTTAGCGGAAGACGATGTGGAAGAAGGGGAAGAAGACGGCGGTAGTGAGTGAGTCTTTAAGTAGCGAAAAGGAGGAAGGATATAGTATGAAGATGACTCATCAAGTTGGAATGGCATTCATAATCGGATTTGCCGGTTACTTTATCGGTTCTCATGTGAAAGATTCAATGGGAGCAGATACTATACAGACTACTGACCCTTTCCAGCAAGCCGAGTTTGATAGCCTCCCACCTATGCCTAACGCACAGGAGGTAGTTGATAACATGATGCTCCGTGATGATACAAACGAAGCATTGCTGGCACAAAACGCTCCAATGGTCGCACCACCGGAGTTAAACATGGTGAATCTTCTTGCAGCAATTAAGGGTGCAGACAATCTTCCTCGCACCCCAACGGTAACACTTTGAGGTGAAAATATGGACGCAATAACAAAAGTTGGCCTTGGTATCTTAACCGGCGGACTATTCTTTGTTGGCTATCAAATGATTCGTGATGGAGAAAAGGCGGATGCGAAAACTTCAGGAAGTGTTAGGATGGCTGAATATGGATGCAGTAGTTGTTCCAAGTCCAAGTATGAGAATAGCGAAGTCCAAAACGCCCACGATGGCGGAGTTACATTCAAGTCTGAGTATTCTTTGGAATACATTAACCCCGAACCGGTTACCGGTGCAAACGATGTTCACGGTGCCGAAAACACCGGATTCGTTAGTAGGGGACAAACTTCCACTTCACACGGCCGTGGCTTCGCTTCGGATACCGTAGCAACTTCACAAATGGCCAGCGTCATGGAAGGTGCAAGCCCTTCATTGGCTCCGGGACAACGATTTGTCCCGAATGCCACTATGCAAACAGGCACAGATTGTGTAATTGGTCATGCTTACAACGACCTTTGCCCTCAATGTGCCGGTCCCGGCGGTAAGGGTGCTTCAATCCCTGTCCGTGTTCCACTACCAATCAATCCAAACGATTACCAAACTCTTTCAGGACTCATTACTGAGCGTCCTATCTCTCCGGATTCCCCACAAGGTAGCGGAACAGATGGCGGCTACTCCGGCGACATGATGAGTATGTCGGGAATGCCTTGGGATAACGCCAACGACTATATGCCCGAATACAGGTTCCCTTGGCCTTGGAGTCCAGCATATAACCCTGTTGAACCGGGCCGACAAGATGATTACAGGATGATTAGAACATACTAAGGGGAGAAGATATTATGAGCCGCAGCAATTATCAAGACGCATACATTTCCCGTGATAACAACGGCAAGTATGGAGCAGATTTTGGAGATGCAAGATTCTTCGCAGCCTCCACCGCCGAGAAACCTCTATTATCATTGGATGGTGGCGTGACTATGGATGCTAACGCTTTCCGTGACGACATTCCTGTGCTATCGCACACACCTCAAGAATTGGGAATGAAATTAGAGGGAACTCCCTTTGAAGCCTCGGCTAATCCACCCATAGGTGTGAATACCCCACCCGTTATGAGAGAAGACCCTCCGGTGGGCGGATTTCCAATTACTCACGATGTTGATACCTACCCAAGACAAGACCGTGCTGCTTTTGACTCAGAAGGGGTCTTGAATACAATGAATACCAAGATTATGTCCGGCGTTAAACAGTATTGGGGCATTGGCTTAGTTGTCGCCTCCCTTGTCGGAGTCGGCTTTTATTTGGGTCGCAAGAAGGAATAAAGCGAGCCTTAATATAGGAGAAAGCACAACCAATAGGTATGGCTGATGCAATAGACCCTGCCAATTACTATGCGCCCTCGCAGACAGGCTACATCAATTGGAAGTCTGCCAATTATTACAAGAGAGATACCAACGGTAATATGAGAGTATGGTGTATATGGGTGGCCAGCATTCCCGGCCGTAAAGACCAAGACACTTTATCCTCAAGTGCCACACCCGATGTATTCTATTATCAAGCGGCGCATGGCGTGGTTGATGGAACAATTAGTTTAGACCAAGCCACAAAGATTGATACGGCCCGTAGTCAAGAAACCACAAAGGAGCAAGCCATCTTTGAGGCTAAGGCCAAAGTGAAGGATAAGCAAAAGGGTGGTTACTTAGAGAGCGAAGCCGAAGCAAAGGATTTCGTCATGGTTCGCCCTATGAATGCACATAAGTTTGGAGATAGAGGACATAACATTACTTACCCAGCCGTTGCTCAAAGAAAGTATGATGGCGTGAGGGTATTGATTCGGAAGATGCCTAATGGAAAAGTTACCCTTACCTCAAGAAAGGGAGAAAGTTATAGAGGATTTCGTCAAATTGAGAATGCAGTTAAACGCATGAAACTTCCCGATGGATTCGTTCTTGATGGGGAATTATACCAACACGGAAAAGCCCTGCAAGCCATAGGTGGAATTGCACGAAAGGGTATGAATGAGTCTTGGGATAAAATGTCGCAGAAAGAGAAGGAAGCCGCATGGGTTAGAAAAGACCCACTTTATGTTCGTATCTATGATGGAATCAATACCAAAGATATGGACGAAGGATTCTTCCACCGTTATAACAAGGCTATGAAAGTCATTGGTGATAATCCAAAACTCAAGAAGGTGGAATCCTATGTCGTTCAAGACGAGGATGCCGCATGGGACTTACAGAAGAAGTTTTTGGATGAGGGATATGAAGGAGCCATGATTAGGAATCTTCATTCCAAATACAAGTTCAGCCGTTCGGCAGACTTGCTCAAAATGAAAAACTTTCAAGATGGGGAGTTCAAGATTGTGGGTGCTACTGATGCCGGAGGCGGTCATGCTGGTGCGGTGATGTGGACTTGCGAAACCATAGACGAAAATGGAGATAAGGTGCAATTTCAAGTTACCCCGATGGGAACCATTGCAGACAGGCGCAAACTATTCCAAGAGTATGAAAAGGACCCAAGCCAATTCATTGGCAAGGAGATGACGGTTCGTTATATGGGCCTCAATCCAAAGACAAACATACCCAATATAGCCAAAGGTGTGGCCATTCGGGACTATGAGTGAGCCATTAAATAGTCGGGACGAGGACTCAACCCTATGAGGGCATGGAAAGAAGGGGACCGTGTTAGTAGTATCGCTACTCAATATCCGGGACCGGGCCGAATAATCCGAATCGGATTTGATACCATAGAAGTTAGGTGGCCTGATGGGTCTTGGAGCCGTGAAAGACCTCAAGATTTAATCTTTGGTGGTCGTGATGAAGACCCCGTAACTCCGTTTGGACCCAACATTCCTGACCCAACCGTTAATCAAGGGTGGGGTAGGATTCTATCTTCGTTCAATGCAGAAAGTTTTGCTGCACCAATTGACTATTCCAAACCTCTTAATCCGGAATCTCAAACTCGTGAAGAATACAGCAAGAATGAACTTGTCGGAGTCATCAATCCTACTATGGAAGTCTTGCCACAACCGTGGGGTAGCGGAAGTCTTGAGTCTATCCTCACACCTTCACGCACGGCAACTATTACCGAAGGTGGCGTTCCCAATTCATTGGTGGAGAACTTTCCTACCTATGAGCGAATGTATAGAGAGTCACGCCAACCCGGAGCAGCCATTCCTATGATTGCGAAGGGGGTTGTCTTTTGAGTGATTATACCGAAGCGCAACAGGCCCTTGAAGATATTGGCGTTTCATTGACCAACGCTCGTCCTATTCCACCACATTGGAAAACTTTGGAAACAGAAGTCGTAGGTCCATACAAGGTTACATGGGCCGTGGCACCGGAGTTTTACACAGGTTACGAAAAGGGCCAAGGACAACAGGTTGTTGGTGGCTTCGGAGAGGCTGGAATAAATAAGTTTGGTATAGAAATAGAAGTAAGAACTCCGCAAAACTTTGGAACTGATAGAGTTCTGGAAGGAGCACCCTTTACCCGGCAAGAAGAACTTTACCAAGAAGTCCTCCAAACTTTGGAAAGAGTTGCTTATCCTCCTCAATCATACAAGTTGGCTGGCACCACAATTGTGGAAAGTCCATTATCGCCCGAAGGGAGAGATTGGAAAGTTGGAGATGTTGTGAATGTTAGCCGTCCGACTCACGATGGCGGAGCCTTGTCGTTAGGAATTGTTACTCGGATTTATCCCACAACCCTTGAAGTTACTTGGCCACCTGATGAAATGCACCCAAGAGCATGGACTACTCTTGAAGAAAAGAAACACCTCATTCTCGTTCGGAACAATCCTGATTGGAGAGAGAAAGTCAATGCTTGGTATGGACGCAAAGAATATAGCGCAGAAGGTAAGGCTCCCTCATGGACTGAACTCATTAAAATGGATAGAGATTTACTACCTCGTCTATCTCCCCTTCCATACTCTAAAGATACTACGCACGAGCGCAAACAGCAATTGAAAACTATTGATATTGCCTTAGAACCCTTCAAAATACACGAAGGAACCGAGTTAGATAATTGGAATCCTACTGATTTAGCCGGTAGTAGGGCCGTTGAAGGCTACGCTCCATACACAGGAGTGTTTCCCCGAAGTCTTTAAGTATCGGTGGAGTGAATGTTTCAGTATGCAGATGCCTTCATGGATTCTTGGACTTACTGCTGGCCTACTTGTAGGGTTCGGAGTAAAGAAGTCGGGCCTTACTGAAAAGTTTGGCGCAGACATGGGAATCTCGGAACAACCATACATGACTCGCAATATGACTCCCGCTGATTATGAGGAGGCTTATGTTGAATCATCCGGAGCAACTGCTGATATTATTCCCGTAGTTATGTCCGATGCTTTCGTAGGAAGTTACATGGGTAAGGAACTCCTTGACCTACAAATGACTACTAACTGCTTCAATGATGACCCTTGGGGCGGACCAATAACTGATGTTCAGGCATATTGGGAGAATCCCTATGCACCAAAAGATTGCCCTACCTGTAATGGAGAGCCAATCGGCCCTAACCTTGACGGTTCAACAATGTGAGATGATTAAATGGAGATGAAAGACTTTTTGGGAATCGGTTTAGGAATCGGAGCAGTTTTGCTCGGGATTACCTTTGCTAAGAAAACAGGATTTGCGGCTGAAAGCCCCGGACAAGGGACAGGATTTAGCGGAATCATTGGCGAAAGTGGCACACACGCTGCTAATCAAGACGCTAACACTCATGTCGCACAATACAAAACAACTGCTGCTGGCTACGATGTAGTCGGTCTAAACCCTGATGCGCCCGCTTCAAGTTTGAAGCCATGTTGCCGTGTTCCAATTAACGCTGTGAATCCTCTAATACCTCTCATTCCGGATGCACCATTCAAGACTGTGGAAACTTCCTACGGTGGAAACCGATTTGGAAGTTTGACTCGGAACTCGGATGATGATACAGTAATGGGAAGATTTGGCCAACTCTCCCTCCCACCCGGACTCAATGATGGCTATACGGACGGGACACGCACAATGTCCCTCTCGGAATGGCGAGGCAATTTTGACCTACAACGGGTATCGGACACCTCATTCATAGCAAGGTCTATGAGTGGTGGCGGGAACATAAGTTTGCGCCGTGTTTGATATGTTGGTGAAGGAAAATGGCAGATTATTTATGGCTCGTAACTGATAACTACATGAGCATGGACCCCGAAGCAGGGCGTGATGTAGCAGATACTAACTCCAATGGACTATACAACGCTTCGTGGATTATCCCAGCGAGTCAATATGAAAAACTGAATAAGGCCGACAAGAAGAAGTTTATCAAATTACGATTCTTTTTCCAAGAAGGGATAAAAGACCCAACCGGCCGAGAAGTTTATCTTATAGAAGTGGATGACGATTTTGCCGAAGTCTATGCCTATCAAGGACAAAAGGACCTCGGATTTGAGTTTGTGGAGGGAATGGGTAATTCATACCTCAATTATTATGGGGTTGATGAAGGTTTGACTACATGGAAGGAAATGAAAGATGAAGTGGAACTTCAAAGAAACTCCGGCCAATCACCCGGAGGAACTTTCACCGTTGAAAAGTTTGTAACAGACCCCAAAGAAATAAAAGACTTGTGGGAGAAACTCAAGAAAGCCGAGAAACAAATGAAAGAACCCTATGGAGCAGAAACAAACTTTTCCGCCGAAGGTGTGGAACATAAGTTTGCTCTCATTGCTAAGTATCCGGACTCCGAAGTAACCGAGGCCACATGGGAGAAGACTCCTGAAGGTATGGAAGTGATTGAAAAGACTCATGTGACGCTTGTGGGTGGAAAAGCACTCAAAGCATTCAAAGCACAATTGAAAGAAGGAACCAAAGAAGTTATCGCTGGTATGCCGGAACCGCCAACTCCCGAGATAGGAAGGACGGCTGTGGCTAAGAGAACGATGGCCGATGGAGAAGTAAGAGAAACCTACTTCATGGAAGTTGAAAACCAAGAAGATTTCCAAGATTATGCCGACAAACTTTGTGCGGCCCTTGGAATCGCCAATCCGGAGCCTGAAAGATTCTTCCATGTGAGTATCGCTAACAATCACGGTGGAAATCCATTCAAGAGCGTTGGAGATATTTCCGAATCAGACTTGCACGGCTTTGCGGCTGAGAATGTTCCGCTGGGTTACTATGCAACACTCGCAGCAGATGGAGAAACCATTGTCGTTACACCGGATGCTTGGCTGGCTGAAACTTTTGGATTAGCCGCTCCCGCAGATGCTTATGCCTTTGCCTTTGGAGAAGGATATAGAGATGGGAGGACCGGAAAGGTGTTTTCACCTGTTTTGAAGCAAAAAGACCGAGATTTATTCCGTGATTCATTCAAACACAAGCCGGATAAACGCTGAACTTCGTGAGATACGCTCCAAACGATTAAATAGATGAAGCCATGTATGAATATACATGGTGCAAGTCAAGGCTATTAACACTCGCCAAGTCCATAAAGTGGACGGACATACGATTTTCAAAATCGTCAAGCAGATGACGGGAGAATCCGATAGCGAAATCAATAGAGTTATTCAACCTAAACTCGTTCCGATGATTGGTCGCAATGACGCAGACGAGAATTACGGTTGGTATCGTCACAACAAAAAGAACCAAAGAGTTTCATGGGATTCACCCGGACAGGTTTCATGGGGAAATGCCCTCAAACACATGAAGGAGTGGACCCTCAAGGCCAGCAATTATTCATTGCTCGCTCAACTTATTGCCGATGGCGCACCCGCACCGCCCGCATGGACTGATTGGCACATCAAAAATACTCCCGTTCCTTGGACCCCCACACAGAAGCAAGACCACAAAAAGGAAGTGATGGAAAAGGCATTCGTGGACCAAACCGGTTGGAACAACAGGGCGGCGGAACAAACAAGAGTCAAGAAACTTTCATACGCCGATTTGAAAAAGGAGTTCCTCAATACACGCTTCACAAGTTATCATTGGCGCAATGTGCAAGGCCAAGCAAAGGAGAAGGAGTTGGATGCTAAAGTTAATGCGGCAGAACAACACGCTATGAAAACATGGTATAAAACATCATGGGAAAGTGGAAACACCCGTTGGAATCCCGAAGTGCTAATGTTAGCCGGAGAAAATCAACCCGTCTATTACATGAGTTGGATTATCGCCAATACCTATCACTCCACGAACCCCATCGTGAAGAACATATCTTCGTATGAAGGTCGGTATAAATACCGAAATTGGGAATTGAAGGAGCGATATTATCCCACCATCAACTCCGGCGATACCCTACCCAAGACGACTTCCGGTTGGCCTCGCTATTCAGCCGACCCAAAATTACTCTCTATTTTTACATTACCTGAAATGGCCGCCGCTCTCAAGACTACTTTTGCGGGCAAAAAGGACAAGATGGCGGGATTGAAGGACACCGCCAAGAAAGAACATCAAGTTAAGCAAGAGGACAGGAAAAAGAACGCCCTATCCCCCAACATTATTAGCAGAACGGTCCGAGATGTGGTCGCTATGGGATTAGACAATTGGAATGAGCGTCAGTTCACCTACACCTATACTTATTATGGAGATGGCCAAAACTACCAAAGCCGAGTCAATGAAGAAATCCCTCCCAATGAAAGAGTCAAACTTGAATGGATAGACCTTCAGAAAGCAATGGGGAAGCCAGCCTTCACTAAGTCCATCAAGGAATATGCTACCAATGCTAAAGTTAAGTATGACCGTATCGTAGCCGATGCCAAAGCCGAACTTGATAGAGCCAATGCTCAAGTTGCTACTGCCACGAAAGCCGCCAAATCCAAGAAGGGCAAGAATTGAGGGGAGAAGTAGGGACTTGAACCCATTACAGGTTCAACCTCTCCAAGACTCATCATTAAATAGTCGGCGAGTGCAAGTTTAGACTATGAGTGATGCTGATAGTGGGCTTTCGCCGGAATTGAAGGCACTTATGGCGGAAGTGGACGAGGGTGGAGAACCCGAAAGTGACGCTCCCGTAGCAATGGAGCCAACTTTGTCCGAAGATGATGTGGAAACTTTGCCAAACGCAGGTGACCATGCTAATTTGGATGCACCACACCTTCTTGCGCCGAGTGGCACAGACCCTATGCAAGAGGGCGGACCCATCAGCGAACCGGAACCGGCTCCCTACATGGAGAACCCTTCCGATTATAACTTTGAAGTTTCAATGGCCGAAGACCGTGTGGATATTGCATCCATGCCTTTGGCTGATTATCAAGCGTGGTTGTTCCCACCGAAAGGTGAGGACGGTCACGAGGAAGGAACCAATACTTTGGAAATGATTTGGGCTACTTTAACCGCAGCCGGATTTGAGGAAGACCTCTCCAAAACAAAGATTGCCGCAACTTTGTGGAGTCGCCGACATTACGAAGGCGAAACACCCTCCGCTGCACGACATATCGTGCAAAGAGTTCCAGCATCTAAGATTGTGAATTACCTTCCACCCTCAATGGAGGTTAAGGCTCTTGAGTCCTTATCTCCGGTTCCCATTCACATGGCTAAAGAAGCCGAAAGTGAAACCAATTGGATGCCACTTGCTGTCGCCTCGGGCGTAGCACTTTTAATTCCAATTTTAGCAACAAGACAAATGAAGTGATAGTATGAATAAGAACGCAATTATAGGAATGGCTGTTATCGGTGGCGGCTTACTTTGGTGGACTACTACCAAAACGGCTACCACTTTACCAGCAGCAACAACGACAGCAAGCACAAGTGGAACGACAACAACAGATGATGGCACCACCACCGATGATACCACAACTGATGATGGTTCCGGCTCAGGTTCGGGCAGCGGAAGCGGCTCCGGCTCAGGCTCCGGCTCAGGCTC
>TARA_R110002020_G_scaffold921_1_pt1 | contig 33033 bp, 25 predicted proteins | sample TARA_R110002020 | Tara Oceans TARA_R110002020 (sample SAMEA4396489) | marine metagenome | biome: Westerlies Biome; feature: [MES] marine water layer (ENVO:01000295) within the mesopelagic zone...; material: water (ENVO:00002006), including particulate matter (ENVO:01000060) such...
GTGTGGAAGACACATAGCTGGTCCCTGCAGGAAGTGGATCTTCCAGAAGAAGATTGTAGGCGGTAAATATACCTTCATTTCTAATTAGAATTGAATACTGCATTTCCTCTCCTGAAGTAACTGAATGGGGGGCTGTGCCTAAAGGTGATTTTGTAATAGAAAGTACAGGTGCGCAACTTTTTAATCTAACAGTCACAGGAGCTGATTGGATACTTTCGCAATTATATTGATTTAAAGTAACCGCATAGTAGGTGACTCCATCCTCTAAATGAGTCGTATGGGAAAGGGGGCTTTGCAAGCCCTGATCTTGATACCATTTAACTTGAACATTACCAGTAGCTTTTAGTGTCTCCAAAGTAGGATTCAGTTCGCTACATAATTCAATTTCTACATTACTAAAAACTGGTGGCTGTATTTCTTCCCTAATTTTGAATTGCACTTTTTTGAAGTCAGGAGGCAAAAGCATACAGGAGGTCTTGGACTCTGCGCTGAGAAAAAAAGCATACTCTCCTGGTTCATAGTCCTGCAAGGTTAGATCTCCTTCCGTAGATAGCTTAATATTATCAGTTTGAGTCACTTTATTTACCCCTAAAGCATCATAGTACCAAAGGAATTTGATCTCATCCTGACTAAACTGACTCTCCTTTTGAATACCAGGTTTCAATATAACAATATCACCATGGCAATATTCTCCCCCACCGTCCACTTCAAGATCTGATTCTTTAGGCCTGGCAGTAACACTTACTCTTACGGGGTATCTGGCATATGATTCGCAATTTGACCTAAAGACCGACACCCAGTAAATGTATTCACCAGGTTCGGATAGCTTTGGGGTAGTGTAGCCATTTCCTGAACTTAATTCTTGTCCCCCAGTTTCAGTGGAGTACCATCTTAAAAAAGTATTTTCTCCAGGAATTGCTGAGATACGAGTATTCGTCCCCTCACAAGTGGTAAAGGGATCTGATGGATAGGTAGGAATGGCAAAAATCATTTCTGCCGCGTGTACTCTAACATTGGCAAAAAAATCAGGAAGAGCTGTATAACTTTTCACCAAGACACTGACATATGACTCTGAATTATCCTGCAAATCAGCAGCTACAGTAAATTTGTATATGTCTCCTGCTTTCTTGATATGCACAGCATCAGTATTCAAAAAATATTCAGAACTTACTTTCCTAGTTCCATTATATAAAGAAAGGCTAATAGATGAAAGTTTGTCAAGCTGTCCGTTCCAAGTAGGTAAAGAAATGCTTACACTTACACTGTCTCCCTTATTCCCTACAATGGGGAATATTAGATTTTGACCTATAAATCCCCCATTGAAGACATTTTTTACAGCCCGTAACTCGGAATAGCTTTCCGTATTATAATCGACAGCATTGTCAGGTAAGTCAACAGTACAGGAGGGGCATATGTTACTAGAAATAGTATATGATCCTGCAACTGTACAATTATCCAATGGAATTTCTGTATCGTCCACCACCACAGTAAATTCAAGCCTATTACTTAAACAGCCAGTAAGAGTATTTTTGGAGGCTACACTGTATTGGTAAAATCCTCGGGGAAGCTCCTTATCCACCATAAAAACTGGTGAAATCCCCATCAATGAACCATCTTCATCGAACCAGTGAAACTCAAAATTGTCTGCTTGAGCCAGATCGGGATATTCGGCTAATATATCCACTCCAAAGCCTTGTGGTGAAAAGTATGACATTCCCTTGGGAAGTAAAGGCTCTGAAATTGAATAATATCCTACATCAATTTGCTTAGCCTCCCCCACTTCTGATCTACAGGTGTTTGGTCCCTCAACTGATACAAATACCTTCTCCAGAGAAATGGAACTATCCAAAATCAATTCTGAACCTTGGGAAATAATTACAGTAAGTTCTTGATCGGCATACCACGTAAAAACAGGGGAATCAACAGAATTACTAAAAACTTTCAATAGAGCTTCTTCTCCTGGGCAGAATGTATAATCGTCAAAACCCTGAATATCTGATGACTGTGCAGGGACGCAATCATTATTTTCTACAAAAGTAGTGTTTACCTCCTCGGCTTCAACTTGCACGTTAAAACTTGGAAAACCGATAAACCAAAAGAGAAAACTGAGGATAAAAGTTAGCTTCATAAAACTTTCGACTTGGATTTTACTATAAAAAAAACCGGAACGGGGCCATACCACCATGTTCCACAAAAACAATGATGAAGAATAAAACTAGATATTTAAATTTTAAAAATATATTTAAAAGGTTGCATATTAATATAAAGCGTAATCATGTAAATGAAATGCATATAATTATAAAAGAAATTGAAAAAAAGCTTCTTAAATAATTAAATGTTTCAGATTATTTGGCTGCAAAAATCATATTACAAAACACGAACGGCATATTATGAACTACAAAAAAAATTGAAAGGAAATTCAGATTTAAGAGAGGAAATGGGAGAAGAGAAATGTAAGAATATAGAATCCAAGCTTGTAAATTAGGATAAGTAAAATCTCTTTTATTACAAAATAAATCCAATTATAGCCATATAGTTACAAATAAAAATGGTTTAATTAATTTTTTAATGCCTTCATAAACCTTTATCCTCCTCATAAATTTGAGTCGCAAATCAGGGCACTGGCCAAGACAGCTGAGGCTTTTATATTAATAAAACATATATTTACCGCTTGGATAAATTATTTCAGCTTTGATATGAAAACAGATTCAAGCTGACTGGGTTTTCATCTTTTAACGCTCAGCTAATCATCTATTTAATCCCTGCTATCAACTATGGAAGTTCAAGCTAAAAAAAGAAAATTGCTCCTTATTGATGATGAGCCATTGATGGGAGTGCTTCTAAAAAATAAATTTAAATTAGGATATGAGGTAGCTGTAAAGCTCAATGGTTTGGAAGGACTGAGCTATATTCTTGATGGTAATGTACCTGATGTGGTGATATTGGATCTCAATATGCCTGTAATGGGAGGTATTGAATTTATTCAGGAAATCAGAAAGTTTACCTACCTACATCAAATAGTAATTATAGTTCTCTCCGGGGAGGAATCTGCAGCAAGTAGAATCGATGCATTTAATGCTGGTGCTGATGATTTCCTTATCAAACCATTCAACATTGCTGAGCTGTCGATTAGAACTGAAAGATTTTTCACAAGATACAAATTTGACAAGTTATGAAAGACAAATTAGTCTTCATAAATCCATTCCTATATTTATCTAAGGGACTCATGGAGTCTATGGAATGCGAGTTTGACATTGAAAGCTATAATGATGTATTATCTTTTGTGCAAACTATCAGAACCAATTCAAACGTATCCATTCTGTTCATTTATGGCAATTTAAAGCAGACAGAATTCATCAACGTACTTAAAAAGATTGGCAATTATTCATTTCGAGATGGTTTTCAAGTAGTAGTTGTAAGCAAGGATTTTGATTTTGATGATAAAAAAAACGCCGTCAAGAATGGGATTAGCAGCTTATTTACAAATGATCAGTTTCTCTCTGCAGAGGTGGTTTCGACAATACAGAAATTAATTTCCTCCCCTCCCATGAGACGGTCTTTTTTACAGGAAAACCTAGCTCCACCAATCGATCAGGAATATAGAACCCCAACCGGAAAGAGGATCTTTGACATCATTGTATCCGGGGTGGCACTCGCCATATTATCACCTGTATTCTTTACTATAGCTGTTCTTATCCGCTTAGAATCAAAGGGGCCTATTTTTTATAAGTCTAATAGGGTAGGTAGAGGCTGGGACCTCATATCATTTTACAAGTTCCGGACTATGGTTCCTGATGCAGATAAAAAATTAAAAGACTTGGGACATCTGAACCAATATGCCAAAACCAATGAGAAAAGTGAAGCAAAAGTACCTATATTTCTTTTTGAAAAATGTGACACTTGCATGCATTTTAATCAACCTTGCGAAAGTCCGCTTTATAATGATATAGGGCAGCAGATATGTGAAACTTCCTATAGGTCTTACTATAAAGATGGAGGGTCAGCATTTTTTAAGCTATCACAGGACCCTAGGATCACTAGCTTGGGGAAATTCCTAAGAAATAGTAGTCTGGATGAGTTACCCCAACTATTAAATGTATTTAGAGGAGATATGTCCATTGTAGGTAATCGACCACTTCCTATATATGAAGCTGAAAAACTAACTACAGACGAATTTTCTAAAAGGTTTTTTGCTCCTGCCGGAATTACTGGGTTATGGCAAGTTACTAAAAGAGGAAAAGCAGGAGGTATGTCAGAAGCAGAGCGCATTGAGTTAGACAATCATTACGCAGATAATTATAGTTTGAAATTAGACCTTAAAATTCTGTTAATGACGATACCAGCATTATTTCAGAAAGAAAACGTATGACGAGATTCATCAGTATAGTACAGGCTTATTTTTGTGTACTGGCAATACTATTGCCGACACAACTTAAGGCTCAGCAATCGAAAAGTGTAGGAATAGAAGAAGGGATTGAGGGATTTAATTTATTTCAGGATATATCTGAGCAGCTACCAACATTAGACAGTTTAATACTCATTGCTATTTCCTATAGTCCTAGTGTAAAGACAGCGGTTTACCAGAGCGAAACTGAAGAGGAACGACTTGAGCTACAAAAGAAGTTTTGGACCAATCACATATCTTTATTTGGAAATATCGCTACGGGGAGTCAGGGAGTTTATATTGCCGGGGTAAATGAATCGACGGTAAATACCCTCTCTAACGGTTATAGATATGGATTAAGTGTAAATTTGCCGTTATATGAATTTATTTCAAGATCTAACCGTGTGAAACTGGCCCAATCGGAAATCAGAACGTTTGAGAGTAAGGCTGAAGAAATCAAACTTTCAGTGGAGCAACTAGTAATTAGGAACTACTTTGATCTTATAGTGGCTCAAAAAGTGATGATCGATCAACATAACTATTTAGAGCAGGCAAAAAATAGTGTACAGCTTGCTGAGCGCAAACTCCGGGATAATCAGGTGAGTTTTACTGAGTATACTAGGATTTCAGAAATCCAATCTATTGCGAGCCAAAAATATTATGAGTCTTATGGGGAATTTATGGTAGCTTTTCATAATCTCGAGAGTTTACTAGGTACTAAACTTTATGATTTAAAGCTATGATCCAAATAAAGCATCTGATTTGGTATCTGAAAAAATACTATTATCTTTTTCTTATTTTCCCAATAGTTACAGCCGGAGTAGTGATCTTGCTAACTGCAGGTTCTGCGAAGATCTATGATTCCCATATGGTGATCTACACCGGTATATCAACCAGGAAAAGCGCTGATTTAACCGAATCTTTAAAAATTGATTTTTTCACCTCCAATAATTTAATGGACAATATCATTTCATTGATCAGTTCCAGAAAATCGATTGAAGAAGTAAGTCTTAAATTGCTGTCTCAGCATCTTTCTCTAGAGGGTCAATATCCTTCCATACTATCCCAAAAGAGTATGGAGGAACTAAAGCTCCATATTTCGGACAAACTTAAATCCCAAGTGGCTGTAGCCGGAAACCCTGAGCAGACTCTTAGTAATATCCGCAGCTATATGAAGGATAATTATGATAGCCCCTTTCATTACCTATTAGAGCACCATCCTCACTATGGGGTAGATGAAATCCTTCAGAGGGTTCAGGTAAGCCGTAAAAAAAATAGTGATATGATAGAAATATCTTACTATCAAGATGATGCGGGCATTGTCTATCACACAGTTAAATTTTTGGGAGAGGTTTATCTTAAGCAGTATAGCGAACTTAGATACAATGAAACTGCCAGCAGTGTGGAGTATTTCCAGTCACAATTGGAGGTAGTATTGACAGAACTCAATGAATCAGAGCAAAGATTGAAAGAATTTATATCCAAAAACCGGATAATGAATTATTATGAACAGGGGAAAAGTCTTGATATATATAGGAAAGAGGTAGAAGCGGATCAGAGTGATGCATACCAACTTGCTACAGGAGCGGAAGCTGGCCTGATCAAATTGGAAGCACAGCTAAAGGAAAATATAGGTAGATCGTATATTCTGGACAGTATTTCCATTTTAAGAAATCATGTTTCGGAATTACGTATAAAATTAAATACTAGAGCGGGCAGCGAAACAGGGAACGCGGCACAGATAAAGGATGAAATTTTTAAGACGAATGAAGCCATAAACCAAAAAGTATCCCATCTATATCAACAGGATTTTAGTGTAGATGGAGTACCAATGAATGATATTCTTCAAGAATGGCTTAAATTATATATAGAAAAAGAAAAGCAATTCACAGCATCAGATGTGATGCTGAATGATTTGAAAAAGATAGATGAAAGAATAGACAGCTTTGCGCCATTAGGAGCTGAGTTAAACAGATTGGAGAGGGAAGTCTCTATACATGAAAAAGAATATCTAGCAATTATAACAGGATTGAACCAAGCTAAAATTCAAAAGGAAAATTTTAAGCTTTCCCAATCGCAAGTGGTTGTAGATCCACCCTACTTACCCTCAAATGCACGGAAATCTAAAAGAAAAATACTGGTTATTGCAAGCTTTTTATTCGGCAATATCTTAGTATTAACATTTATAACTATCCTTCTAATAACCGACTCAAGCGTACAACACCCGATAAGGGCAGAAGAAATCACGGGACTAAAGGTGGCTGGAATTTTCCCCAAAACGGGTAAAAACAAAGTTCAAAAGTTGGAAAAGGTTGTATTTGAGTACTTTCTTAATGAACTTAATTTGAGGAGAAGCCAAGGCAAAAAGAAGAGCCCATATTTGATTGGTATATTGCTCAATGAAGCAAATGGAGCTAACTTAAGCATTATACAGTCCCTTATGGCTTATCTTGAAAAAGAACAGTTAAGAATACAAATCCTTCATCCAGGGTATATTTCAGGAGGCATAAGCTATGATGAAGCAACCTATCATCAAATAAATGAACCAAAGGAATTAGGTATTACCCAGGAATTTGATATTATTATGCTTATCCATCCCTATTGGAAAGAGCAACATATTTCCTTTGGCTTATTACAAGCATGTGATTGGAATCTCCTAATGATAGATGCAGAAGTGGTCTGGAAACCCAATTATTCAAAATTTGTGGATATGATTCAATCATCCACAGGACTTAAACCAGATATGTTGTTGAGCAACGTCGATTCTATCTTTGTAAAAGAATATACAGGGGCATAACTAGACTTATTACCTTAATAGGCCAACATGTGGAGTATATAAAGCTCTATCCTACTTTAAAATTTTCTATTATTTCGGCACTTGTAGCTGGAGGAATAGGTTATGCTATTTTCAGATTTGAAATCTTAGTATTGGCATTCCTTCTTGGGCTAGTAGTTCTAATATTCATATGGCGTCTTATATATCTCAGGCCTATCATGGGAATATATCTTACACTAGCCTATTCGTTTATTGCAAATGGGCTCATTCGGTACTTAGAACTCCCATTAGGTCTAGGTGTAGATTTTCTGCTATTTGCAAGTCCTCTTATCGCTCTATTCTCCAGAGAAAAGCCTGCTTTCAAAAATCTGAATTCAGCAATACTCTACATCACCTTATTTTGGTTGGCTTTCACCATCCTAGAGATATTTAACCCTGAGGCTGTAAGTAAAATTGCTTGGTTTTATGCCGTAAGAGCAGTCTCTCTGTATCAATTATTCTGCATTTTCTTTTTGCTACTTTTTCTAAAGAAAAAAAAACAAGTCTATTTGTTTACAAATCTTACTCTTATTTGCTGCATAGTAGCGGCTTTCTGGGGTTTTAAGCAAATATTTCTAGGATTAGATGAATGGGAAATCAGGTGGCTAGCATCCGGACCTGTTAGGACACACATATTATTTGGTGTCTTAAGGGCATTTTCTTTCCTTTCCGATTCAGGTCAGTTTGGCGCAACAATGGGATACGGAGCTATAGTGGCTTTCTTGCTTGCATTGGGTCCTTTTACTCTAAAAAGGAAGTTAATACTCCTTATAATCGGATTAATTAGTCTATATGCAATGGCCTTAAGTGGTACCAGGGGGGCTTTTTTTGTAGTGATTGGGGGCTCAATCTCTTATTTGGTTGCCACAAGAAATTTTAAGAGTATGATTGTGGGGGCAGTTTTCCTTTTTGGGATATTTTTCTTTCTAAAATTTACGACTATCGGCAACAGTAATTATCAGCTTAGAAGGATGAGAACGGCACTGGATCCTCAGGACGCTTCATTGCAGGTACGTTTTGAAAACCAACTAAAACTCAAAAAATACTTATCAAACAGACCCTTAGGAGGAGGAATAGGAACTTCAGGATCCTGGGGACAGCGCTTTTCACCTAATACGGTATTAGCTGATACCCCCAATGATAGCTGGTATGTGAGAATATGGGCTGAAACAGGAATAATTGGTCTATCCATCCATCTACTTATGATATTGTTTATACTATATAAAGGATTCGCAGTTATATTCAGCCTTCATGACCCTATATTAAAGCAATACATGATGGCCTTACACTCAGGATTTGCTGGAATTTCTGTTGCCGCATATGGGAACCCTATTATAGGCCAGTTTCCAATCAACATAATCCTATACTTTACCTGGGCCGCAATCTTCTTAGTTTCGGGTTGGGATACGAAAGACAAGATACTTGAGGAATAATTTAAAGAATGAAATGTAAATTTATACAACAATCAATCAGCCAAATCATCTGCACGAATTGCCTTTTCCCATGTGGATGGCTGTGCATCTCTTAGCCATCTAAAAAAACCTAAAATTGCACAGAGATTCATTACTGTAAAATAATAGGGTAAAAAAAACCCCTTAATTGATACATCTTTGTGTTGCAATTGGTGCCCCAGCCATGCCCACAGGTAGAACATATACTGCATTCCCAAGATTACAAACCAGTGCAACTCCTGAGTCTGGATTGCAAGATAATGGTTGAGAAAAAAGATTGCTGTTAATAGAAATGGAATAAGTGCCCATCTAAGCACCCTATGGCTAACGTATTGGAAAGTTAGCATAGGGTTTTGAAAAGGGTTGATAGCTTTACGCAGTCGGAACATGCTCTGCCAACCTCCAGCTGCGATCCGGATTTTTCGTTTTACCTCTTCCCCTATATTCGCGCTTGCATATTCAGAGGCAACCGCCTCAGGAACATATATGACACGATAGCCCTCTTCTGCAATTTTCATTGACAAAAGAAAATCATCCAAAATAGTATTGTCAGGAAGCTCCTGGAAAAGCTCCCTTCTACAACTGAACAATTCGCCTGCCGCACCTACTAAGGTATATAGGAGACTATCATATTTCTTAAGAAAAGACTCATATTGCCAATACATCCCTTCCCCACTTTCACTAGCTCCTTGTCTTTGACTGGATAAGATGGCCTTCTCGCCTGAAACTGCTCCAACCCTTCTATCTCGATATGGCTGAACAATATGTTCAATTGCCTTTAGATTTAACCTTGTATTTGCATCGCAAAACACAAGAATTTCTCCTGAAGCTTGTCTAACAGCCCTCTTCATAGCTGAAAGTTTTCCTTTTCTTTCTTCGGAGTACATGGTTTTGACTGTAGGGAATTCCATAGGAATGGTATGCGATCCATCTTCTGATCCATCACAGATAAATATGATCTCAAGCAAGCCTTCGGGATAGGAAAGATCTAAGGTGTTTCTAATTTTATTTCGTAAAGCCGGTCCTTCGTTGTAGCAAGGAATAATAACAGATACAGAAGGAAAGTATTCAAAAGATTTTACCATTTTATCTTTTCCAAGGATTTTCACCAACAGGTATATCAGCATACCGTAGCCCAGGTAGGCATAAAATGTGATTAATAACATAGCTATAAACCAGTTTTCTACCATGAGTTATTTTTGAATTGATTTTTCGTAGGTATTAGTGGCGAGCTTCCAAAAATCTTCAACCCTAAGCTCCCAAGAATTGGATTTGGCTGCTAAATACCTTTTCTGGTAGTCAGGTTTAGAATTGGTTTTGATTGCTAGATCAATCATACTTACAAATTGTCCGTGGTCACAAGCAAGATAAATATGCTCACTGAAATCAGAGATATCAGGGGAAAAATCTGTGGTCACGACAGCTCTCCCAGAAGCTAAGTATTCATTTATTTTTAAAGGATAGATACTTCTTGTAAAATCATTAATCAAAAAGGGAATAATTGCACAATCAAAATATCGTAGAAACCTCGGCAGCTCTTCTAATTTTTTGGGCCCTACAAATACGATATTCGTAATAGCATCCAAATTAATTTCGGAATGAATCTTATCCTCCCTAGGACCTAGCAGCACCAGTGTCTTGTCGGCATGGGCTTCAGCTACCTTCTTAATTAGAACATAATCTATTCGTTGGCATATATTCCCAATATACCCAATAATAGGAGTCTTGATATTCTCCATCTCTGATGGGATGGGGCCATCCATCTCCCAAGCAGTTTTAAAGAGATCGGTATCTCCCCCATTTGGGAAAATCAGTACTGGTATCCCACTTGATTTAGACAGATCTTTCGATAAATTTTGGGATGTTGCTATAGCCAAGTCATAGTTTCGAATTGCTTCAATTTCTCTGTAGGAACCGTGCTTTCGGGTATAAGCATTAATAGCTCCTATAGCGTCTCTGGATTGATAGACAGCGAAGGAAGGTGACAAATATTTTTGGTAGTTATACAAGAAAGTTGGATTGAAGGAATTTATCAGGATAAACTCATCAATCTTATCCTCAGCCAAAGACTTGAGAATAGCGTTTGACATAATCTTGCTATTAATAGCGGAAAAGATATCGTACAACCAACCTTTTCTAAGCCAATTTACCGGAAAAACTATCCTCGGTGTTATGCATTTGACTATCCCTTTTTTAGTTGTTAGGATAGTTCTCATTTGCAAATCCCCTTTAATCAATGCATTAGTACGGGATTGGATAGGTGGGGTATTTCTTCCTCTAAACCATTCTGAAAATGTGTATGGGTAATCCACATAATACACCCTATTGTTCTTACCAAACTCTTTGGCTAAAGACCAAGATGCGGAGGAAATTGGGGAATCCCATCTGGACATGGATATAATGACTAGAGGAAGATCCCTAAGTTTATTTGATGCCAAAGCTGTTTTCATGGCTTGTTCTCCTTTAAATCAGGAAAATCATTCTTTCTTGCCTCCCACACCTGCTTATAATTAAGATATTTATCATGTTTAGTAACCAAAAAATCAGTCTTAGCTTGCTTGAAGCCTAATAGAGAAAGGATTTGTATTCCTGCGAATAAGGGAATAAAAGGAATCGATTTCCAAATTGAGGCTGGAGTATTAGAAAAAATCAAAGCCAAGAACCAATTTATGCCCGTAAGTATAATCACTGTGGCGGAAATTAAGAAAATATAATAATTGAGAAAAAATCCATAGCAAAATGAAAGCAATACCCCTAAAGTCAAGAATATGAGAGGGGGTGTGGAAGTCATGATAGAAAAATAAATTCCATTCCACTCCAAAATTGCAATTTTTTTTAAAAACAAATGAAAAATGTCGTTGAGATGGTCAAAATACGATTTAAGCCATCGGGTACGTTGCTTTTGTACCTGTTCAACATCACTTGATTTCTCATCAAAAATCAAGGCATTCTTTTGATATGCAATTCTAACGCCCTTGGCCACTAAGGTGTTTTGTAATATTTTATCTTCTGCCAAAATCAGTCGGGACTTCCCTATGTCAAAATCTGCAAGATATTGCTCAAATAAACCTGCCTCGATAAGCATTCCTGAGCCTGAAATCGTAGCCGATGAGCCTAAGCGATCTGGAAGTTCCTTGTGTATAAAATTATAGTAAATTTCTCCTAATGCATCTAAGCAGGCAACACGGGTATCCAGGTTTTTTGCTGTACGTCTACCCTGCACAGCATTATTTCCTTTACGGAAAGAATGAGAGAGATAAGCCAAGCTATCCGGATGAAGGAGATTATCAGGATCCAAAACCAGAACAGCATCATGATGTCTCTTCCTGTGGGTTAGTCCAGCCTTTAAGGATGACACTTTGGAATCTAAAGGCTTATCAGGATAGATAACAGTGAGCCGCTTGTCTGCTGGTAAATGCGGATGAGGAACACAGCGATCAGCAACTAAGTAAATATGAAAATCAGGATAATTTTGATTGAGAACAGAATCTAAAAGAGGGATGGAAATAGTAAGGTCCTGGTATGCAGTAATGACACATGCTATATCTATCTTGGATGCCTTGAGATTTTTTTTTGACTTTGAGGATGGGAGTATCATCATAGCCAAAATAGAAAACGTAACAAAAGAAGCATAAAATAGGAGTAAAATAGCTAGTACAAAAAACAATGATGTCAATAGAATCATAGGTATTAATTTTCCAAATAAATAGAGACAAATAATTTTGGGCACGATTCATTTCTACTCATCCGAATGTATGCTGCTGTAGCCATACTTTTAAGTAACTGAGAATATTAAAACACCTCCTAAACTTCAAACCTAGAACTGCTTCTGGCAAAAGCAATCGCACCGAATTGGGTGTTATTTCAAAGGTTGCAAAATACATTTGAATTAAAATTCACCAAAAGCTATAATTTGTAAACAAAACGAGAAATTGACTGCTAAATTAAAATCTCCTGAATCTTCTAATCCAGATAGTGCAAACAAAGTAGCTAAATTTACTTTTAATGAGGAGCTGAAACCATGGTTTAAGGATAATCCCCACTTTCTTACTAAGTAAAATGAGAGGAAAGCAATTTCATTCCAGACTACCAAATAAGGGGATATTTTCCTGCCGGTAAATACTATATTAGCTTTTCAGAATACTCATTAGTAACCTGGGTCCATTAAACCGGAAATCTGCATTAGATTTCAAAATCCAAATCAAACGCTTCGAACCACTTAACTCATTCACCCGAGCTGTGCTATGCCTCATTCGTTAAAGTGTTTGATTTTCTTATATTTTTGATTCTCAAAACAGATTCTAATGCATAATTCGGGTTAAATTCATAGTCCGAAAGTTCACAGGGGCAAATACTTCAATTTTATAGAATAGATACATTTCATGCACAAATTTATCTATTAACAGAGATAATAGGGCGAACTACTCATTTTTTTAATACTTTCAGATTGGAATATTATTCTAGACCGTGTCAACAAACTTACCTCAACCTCTTGTCTCCGTCATTACCGTCAATTTTAATCAGTCGAAACTTACCGAAGAGCTACTAAATTCTCTAGCTCAGGCAAAGTATTCTAATTTGGAAATAATAGTAGTAGACAATGGCTCTAGTAAGTGGGATATTGCTGGGTTTCAGAAAAAATACCCTTATGTGAAGTTGGTCAAAAGTATGGAAAATCTAGGGTTTGCAGGAGGGAACAATTTGGGAATTGCAGAGGCACATGGAAAATACCTAATGTTTCTCAACAATGACACTGAAGTCACACCCGGATTTTTAGAACCATTAATTGAAGTCTTTGAAACAAATCCATCAATAGGTGCAGCTTCGCCTAAAATAAAATATTACCATAGTCCTAACCAGAATACAATACAATGGGGTGGATCAGAAGGCGTCAGTAAAATAACTGTACGAGGCAAAGTAAATGGTGGAGAAGAAGTGGATATTGGGCAATGTAATCAGATAATGGAGACTCAGCTGGTACATGGAGCTGCTATGATGGTGCCTATTGAGGTAATCAAAAAAGTTGGATTAATTCCAGACATCTATTTTCTGTATTATGAAGAGCATGACTGGGTTGAAATGATCAAAAGGGAGGGATATTCCATTTATTATGTAGGCAATGCCACCGTCTATCATAAGGAATCAATGACAGTAGGTGAATTCAGTCCAGTTAAAATCTACTATCAAACTAGAGGTCGGCTGATCTTTACCAGAAGAAACAGGCATGGTCTCAATAAATTAGTAAGCTTACTTTTTTTTGGTATTGTTGCTTTCCCTAAAAATCTTCTTCTTTATTTATTAAAAGGCAGGTGGGAATTGGCAAGGGCATTTATTTCTGCCTGTAAGTGGAACTTACAGAACCGTGCTATATATGGTCACCCTAAATTAAGGGAAGTAGAAGATGGATCTTATCAGATAATTGATGATTATAGGAAACCTACTATTCTAGATTTTTCTAACTCTTGAATATGTTAAAGTCATTGTATTTAAAATTAAAAGAAAAGCAAGCAAAACTAATAAGAGATGGTGAACCTGCTGGCATGTTCTCTATTGTGAAGCTGGCTTTTTCCGGTGTAGTCCAAGTACTGTTAGGCCGATGGTACTTTACCAAGAGAACCACCTCCGGGAGGCTAATGATGGTAAAAGGAAGGCCATTGGTGCAAAATTATGGAGACATTAAACTCGGCGATCATGTTAAAATCTGGTCAATAATCCAGCAGAGCAAACTATTCGTAAAAAGAAATGCTTGCCTGAAGATAGGAGCCAATTCCTTTATCAATGGCGCACATATATCTGTAAGTGAATCAGTTACCATAGGATCAAATGTCAATATTGGCCCATATTCTGTAATCATTGATGATGATTTTCATCCAGTAGGATCAGGAAGCGGGGAAAGTTATAAAAAACCTATAGTGATTGAGGATGATGTCTGGATAACGATGAACTGTATGATAATGAAAGGTGTGCGCATAGGAAAAGGCTCAGTAGTAGCAGCTGGGGCTGTGGTAACAAAGGATGTGCCTCCAAATACACTTGTAGGCGGGGTGCCCGCAAAAGTAATCAGAGACCTAAATTAACGTATAAAATCATATACCCCATAAGTCAGTAACTTTAGAATTATGAGAATTGGTATAGAAGCACAGCGGATATTCAGAAAAAACAAGCATGGAATGGATTTGGTAGCCGTTCAACTGATCAAGAATTTACAGCGTTTAGACCATCACAATCAGTATTTCATCTTTGTTAATCCAGATGTCGATATAAATACGATTTATCCTACAGCTAATTTCAAAATAATCCTTTTGCAAAAAAGCCCATATCCAATATGGGAGCAATACTACTTGCGAAAAGCTTCGTATGACTACAAACTTGATTTATTGCATTGTACAAGTAACACCGCACCAATAAGTATAAAGACACCATTGATACTTACTCTCCACGACATTATTTACCTAGAACAGATTCACCTAAAATCCGGAACATGGTATCAGCGGATAGGAAATCTGTATAGAAGATGGGTGGTGCCAAGGATAGTAAAAAGTTGTCACACCATATACACCGTGTCTGAATTTGAAAAGCAGGTAATTGAGAAACACTTTAACTTTCAGTCAGGAAAAGTCAAGGTGATCAACAATGGAGTGGCCTCCTACTTTAAGCCTCAGAATGACAACCTAGTCGATAAGATAAAACAGAAATACGGACTCCCTGATTCCTATTTGCTTTTTTTAGGAAATGCTGATCCTAAAAAAAACATGCTGGGATTACTTAAGGCGCTATTGCAAATAGACAATAAGGAGCAACTTACTATGGGGATTGTAATTCTGGATTTTGGCATTGAGGAATTGGAAACTATGCTAAGCAGCATAGATGCAATACAACTATTGGGAAAGATACATTTGCCAGGATACATTGTCAATGAGGAACTCCCCTGTTTTTACAGTGGCGCATTAGCTTTTTTATATCCCTCATTAAGAGAAAGTTTTGGCCTTCCTATTTTAGAAGCCATGGCTTGTAAATGCCCTGTAATCACCTCAAATACTTCATCTATGCCTGGGATAGCAAAAAAGGCGGCTATCCTGATTAATCCGAAAAAACCTGCTACAATCAGTGAAGCTATTTTACGACTGAAGAAAGACCAAAACCTTCGGGAAGAACTTATAGCTAAGGGAATTGAGCGGTCCAAACAATTTAGTTATTTTACAGGTGCACAAGCTGTATTGGAGACCTATAACTCTGTCAAACGGAAAAAAAGATGAAATCTAAAAACTATTGGCTGAACAGTGGTTTTTTTACGATGATGCACCGCGGTATTGATTTTCTTGTGGGATTTTTAGGCTTCATGATGTTGGTTAGGATTTATTCACCTGATTTATTTGGGGTTTGGGTACTATTTATAACTATAACCACAATTATTGAAATCTCACGAAATGGTTTTTTACAAAACGGATTGATTAAATACCTAGGATCAGATTCAGAGCAAGAAGGGAAAATACAACTAAGTTCACTACAGCAAAATATAGCCCTATCAATCGTGCTAATGTGCCTTACTTATTTTTTGGCTCCTTATGCAGAATCAAAATTAAATGCACCAGGTCTTGAGGCACTCATGCGGTTACATGTCCTTTTCTCACCTTTCTTGATCTTACATACACATAATTTAATCCTTATGCAGGCAAAGTTTAATTTCCGAGCCTACTTCTATGCAGGCATAAGCAAAACTGTGCCTTTCTTTTTGTTCATATCAATCATATACATAAATAATTTTTCAATCGATCTAGTCCAACTGGGCTGGCTCTATCACCTATGTATAATTCTAGCTTTACTTTCCTCACAGGTACAAGTCAGGAAATTTTTCAAATTAACCTGGGGTTGGCATAGAGAATGGTTTGTAAAACTGTATAGTTTTGGAATATATGTATTTGGTACAAATTTACTTTCTGTGATTTCTACCAGTATGGACAAATTTCTCTTAGGAGGGTTACTATCTCCGGTCCAGGTAGCGATGGCAAATAGTGCCGGAAGAGTCATTAATATGCTGGATATTCCGATAAACTCAATTGCTTCAATTTCCTTTCCTAAAGCGTCTGAAGCACATGAAAGAAAACATCCTGATGAAGTGGCAAAAATCTATCAACTGACCTTAGGGGCTATGCTAAGCTTTAGCTTAATTTACTTGACCATAGTACTGATATTTAGCAAAACTATAATTCTTCTGATTGTAGGTAAAGAGTATCTGGCTGCTGTCCCCTACTTGCAAATAATATCCTTTCTTGCCCTGATACGGCCTTTTGATAGGCAGTCAGGAGTTTTTTTAGATGCCATTGGTAAGCCTGCTTACAACATGGTTTTGGTTTTTACCAATATGATATCATCAGCTTTGCTCTCTTGGTATTTAATTAAAAACTATGGACTGATAGGGGGAGCCTATGGAATAGTGTTTACACTGGTTATTACCGCATTAATCAAAGTATTACTATTGAATAGATTCCTACAAATCAACTATTTAAACGTTTTAAAACAGGCATTGTATAACTACCCTCTGATATTGAAAGTGGTATGGAGAAAATTACATGCACAATAGCTATAAAGCAATTGATGTGCGTGTAGTATTTACATTTTTAGAAATAATAAGAAATTCTTTCAAAATAAGTGGCTCCTTAGAGAGTTGATAGAATCCGCAAAAAGGCATAAAAATAAAAGCATTCTCCCTTCTAAGAAAAATTCATTTCTATCCCGACCATCCCTATAAAGGATAGCCACTAAAGCTTAACTTTTTTTTACAAGTGTATACTATACACCTAACTTCCTCATACAATCTTCCTGATGAATCATTAGGTAATTCAGAGAGTCTGGATAGGCAATAAAAATTAGAATTATCAAATTATTAGACTTTTTAATATATCTAAGGAGAGACAAACATTGTCGAATTAAAGTTTAAAACAATTTCAAATCACCCCTTTTCATTTGCCCTCTCAGCTCTTTGCCAAGTAACGGCTTGGCCACCAACAATCCATCTAAAAAATCCATGGATAGCGCAATAGTTCATAACTGAGAAATAATAAGGAATAAAAAAGCCAACTATAGGAATAGCTTTATTCTTGGCCCAAAAACCCAATAAAGCCAATGTATAAAAAAGATACTGAACTACTAAAAACACAGTCCAAAGTATATTTTCTGTATTTACAACTAAAAGATGATTTAGTAAAAAGATGATCGGAAGAAGTAAGGGACAAACTGCCCATCTTAATACTCTATGGCTTATATATTGAAAAAAAAGTCTAAAGTCATGAAATGGATTAATTGCTTTGGAAAGGCGAAAGATACTCTGCCATCCGCCGGCTGCTATTCTGATTTTCCGTTTAATCTCTTCATTTATAGATGAGCTACTGTACTCCTGAGCTTCAGCTTTAGGAGCGTATTTTACCAAATAACCATTTTCTGCGACGCGCATAGAAAGCATAAAGTCATCCAGTATAGTATCGTCTGGAAGATGTTCAAAAAGCTCTCTTCTATAGCTCATCAGCCCGCCATCTCCCCCAACAAGGGTATTGAAATAACTATCAAACCTTTTGAGAAAAGATTCATATTTCCAATATACCCCCTCCCCTTTGCTAGTGGCTCCATCTGACTTCAAAGTGATTATACGTTTTTCTCCTGTCACTGCCCCTACTTTTCTATCTTGAAATGGGAGTACAAGCTCCTTGATTGCTAACTGATTAAGCAAGGTATTAGCATCCGAAAATACAAGAATAGAACCGCTAGATAACATTACTGCTTTTTTCATAGCAACAAATTTCCCTCCCCTTTTAGGAATAAGTATTGATTTTATGCTACGATTACCTTTTAAAAAATTTTCTGAACCGTCATCTGACCCATCACTGATAAAAATAACTTCAAGTTTATCGTCTGGATAATCAAGCTGAAGTGTATTTTCAATTTTTGATTTTAGGCCTGCCTTTTCATTATAGTACGGGATAATCAGTGAAACTGAAGGTAAATGTTGATTGTGATAAGAAAAATTCCCTTTAGATCTTAGTTTTACTAACAGAAAAACCAACCCTCCATATCCAATATAGGTATAGAAAATTAAGAGAATAAGAAGGAGAAAAGTCAACTCCATTTAATTTAAAGGTTCATTTTTCAAATCCGAATATGTATAATTCCAGAATCCATTTAAACAAAGTTCAAAATAGAAGCAAGAAATTAAAAATAATCCAGTCTACTCTCAAGAAATTTGTAAGGCTAGAGAATTGTCATTTTCGAAAGTTAGTATTCATTCACCAAATATTTCGAAGAAATATAGAAATCCACACTACACAGAATACTATTTTTATATTTATTGGTAAAAGTTTATCGAAACCAATTCGAACTAATTCAAACTCAAAATAAACAACGTCCAAAAACGGTCAACTATATTTAGTGCACTACAGTTAGTCTCCATAGTTAGGGGGCATTTGACAGTTAGTAGATAACATTAGCCAAAGCGTTATAGGCGCGGAATTTTTGTAGCGGTGGCTTTTAACCCGGGGTAAAAAGAGACAAAATTGCCTTTGCCTCGGATTTTTAAGCATGTTGATAAGAAAATGGCTTGTCCCGAGGAGGTGCACAGCGTTTGTTAATTGTCAAATTAAAAATCCTACGAAAGAATTCGGAATTACAAATTCCGAATAGCTGGTGATCGTGACAAATCCCCCTTGCCCCCTTTGATTATTTCTTATTTTCCAAAATTAAACTAAGAGTGAAGGGGGAGTTTGGTAAGTGGATGCTGTTTGGCTGTGGTCAAATTGAAATCGGTTGGCGGTTGGCGGGTATCGGTTAGCAGTTAGCCGTTATCAGTTGGCTGGTGATAGTTTACTGTTGGCGGTAACACGAGTTAAAACTCAAGGGTTTGTGGTCCGACAGTGCAAATGTGAAACAGCTGGGCAGTTGAGAAAAGGAGCATGCTGTAGGCAGGCCTGGTCTGTAGCCTAGGGTGGAGACCTGAGGAACGAAGGGAGGAACCCTAGGTCAAAAGAGACCAAAAAGCAATTGCTCCTGCCTTGGAGTATCGCTTGGAAATGATGGTTAGTGCAGGAGGTGAAAAAGAGAATCAATTGGTATTTGGATTGTCCTTTATGTAAATCTGCATTAAAAAGCCTAAGATTGGTTGTCTTTCCTATACTGATAATGGTAATGTCATTTCTTCGATACTTTTGAAGGCCAAAAGTATCCAAAAGCCCTTGCCAGAGTCTATTCATCAAATCGGTGAAATGAACAGGAAAAGAAAATGGTATTGCACCGATTTGATTTTTGAAATTTGTCTAAGCCTAAAAATTGGCCCCACCCTTCAAGCTTACCCAAGCCTAAAATCTTTCTTAGAAAGATTTCTCGACGGCTTGTTATTTCGCCCACTCAGGAGCTAGCCAATTTTCTTAACGGCCTAGACCGCTTTTCAAAAACCTAATAGCCCCAATGGCGTTTCCTAACGATAAATCAAGGGTGCTGAATATGAACGCTCTAGTTCCACTAGTAATAATAGCCAACTTTCTTTGTGAAAAATAGCCAAAGCGCTGTAGCCGCGGAATTTTTGTAGCGCCGGGTTTTAACCCGGTGTTTTAGGATTTAATTGTTCACCAGCGCTGGACCTAGATCATAATTCGGAGACGAAGACCAGTTGCCAGCAAGATGGAAACGGAAAGTTGGGGAGAATTTAAAATGGAGGAATTTAAAATTTAAAATTGGGTGAGAAGATGTCCGGTGTCACCCCCGACTCCTAAAGGGGAGAATGGGCTTAGTGGAACTACATTAAGGTGGATCTTCTTTGTCACTTTTGAGCCCAAAAGTAACCAAAAGGCGTGCTGAAATAATGCGTCCACCCGCATTCCAGCCGCCTGCCCCGCTATTTCAGCTTTCCCACGCGCCCTTACGAATAGCGCCGGTTTTATCATTGAAATTCCATTTCGCGGTTGGCGGTTATCAGCTGGCGTGATACGGATTAAAAATCCTACGGGTTGGAGTCCGACATTGCAACTATCGAACAGCGGGAAAACCCCAGAGGGGTGACAGCTTTGTAGCGCCGGGTTTTAACCCGGGGTTTAGGAATATAATTATTCACCAGCGCTGGACCTAGATCATAATTCGGAGACGAAGGCACAGTACCAGCAAGATGAGGAATTACTGGTGTTGGATGTTAGGTGACCGATGTAGGATGTCGGATGTCCGGTGTTGGTTGGTGGTTGTTGGTTGGTGGTTGTTCGTTGTTTGAATTTAGCAAGGAATCTAGATCTAAGGTTGGTAAATAATAATGGTCTAGCCTTTCTCATTGTAATAGATAAGTCCTGCTTCTGGAAAAGCAGGACAACGCTAGTTTTATATGAGCAAAAAAAATCGCAGGTTTTAGACTGCGATTTTTTTAATATAATTTTTGATACAGATTTATTTCCTTCTCAGTGCCCGCTTCCACCAAGGAAGCTGCACTTCCTCGTGGTATCCATAGGAATTATTGCCGTAGCCATAACCGTAACCATAACCGTAGCCATAGCCATAGCCCTTGTCTATATGCACATCATTCAGGATACCATATATCTTAGAAACCCCACCTTTTTCTACCAGGTTATTCAAAATTTGTGTATTTCCTTTCATAGAATAGCCTTGACGGAATACATAGAAACTAATATCAGCAAAGCCAAATAGCTCCTTGGTTTCAGAAACCAATCCTACCGGAGGACAGTCAAAAATCACCACATCATACTCTGCTTTGATTTCCTTGATGATTTCCCCAAACTTATCCTGAAGTAGTAATTCAGCTGGGTTTGGTGGTATAGGTCCGGATAAGATTACATCCATATCTTTATGACCTGTGGCTTTTACTACATCTCTCCATGAAATATCCGAGCTTAGACAGGTACTCATACCCTTATCATTTGTCAAATCAAAATCCTCAGCGATCTTTGGTTTTCTAAGGTCTAATCCAATCAATAATGTTTTCTTACCCATTAGCGCATACACCGATGCCACATTGATGGAAACAAAAGTCTTTCCTTCTCCGGAAATGGATGAAGTAAAAAGTATGGTTAAGTTATCTCTATGAGGGCTCAAGTAAGACATATCCGCTCTTAGGGATCTAAATGACTCAGTCACTGTGGATCTAGGGTTATTCATTACAGGAATAGCATCCTCTGAAATATTTCTTCCTATCATACCTATCAAAGGCACTTTAATTTGGTTTTCAAGCTCCTTCGGATCCTCAATTTTGGTATTTAAAAAATCTTTAATCGTAATAAAGCCAATAGGCAGTATCATACCTAATATTAATCCAATAAGCAGGTTTAGATTTCTCTTTGGAGCAACTGGTAACTGCCCAGATTTAGCAAAATCCAGAATACTGTTTTTTGGCATATTAGCTGCCTTGGTAATTTCAGCTTCTGCTTTTTTCTCAAGCAAGTAAATGTAAATGTTTTCGTTGATTGTGAACTGTCTTTGAATACCTATGAGATTACGCTCAGTTTCCGGTAGAGAGTTCACATCTATATCAAGTATACGAATCTGAGAATTCAAATCAGCAATTAAATTCTCGGTATTTGCCAAAGCTGAGTTCACATTCTCCTGAAGTTGTTTTTTAATGTTTTGAATCCTAGTGGCATTTTCACGAACTGCGGGAGTTTGCTCTGTGAAATTCGCAGATAATCTTACTTGCTCAGCTTGTAATTCACTGTAAGCCTGAACCAAAGAATTCAATAATGGATCAGTCACCCCCACTACGGATGGAGCGACCATGTCCCCTGTCTGATCATTAGCCAAATAATTACGTAAGGTCTTGTAATACTTTAAACTAATTTCTGTCTGTCCCTTTTCTGTCTCCAGATCCTGAAGTCTTTCAAAGATAACCGAACCCTCTTCCGAAAGGTTAAAAACCTTATTCTCGGTTCTATATTTTTGCAACTTATTTTCAGAGAATCTCAGGGAGTCCGAAATTCCAGAGAGCTGCTCATTGATAAATTTCACTGTATTTTCCGAGGCTCTGTTTTTCTCCTCCAACTCCCGGTCTAAATACATCTCCATCAGCTTATTGATGTAATCTTCTCCCAATTTTCTCACTGGGGTTTCCAAACTCAAGGAAAGAATGGAAGCCTGCTTATTGATAGGGGCAACTGCCAATTCCTCTCTGTATATCAGTGCAAGGGAAGGAGTGTCCACCAAATTAAAAAGTACAATATCTTCAGGCAATGCCCCAATTAGGTTGATTGTAAAAGAAAAATTCTCACCTTGAATTAACTCACCAAAGCTATAAACTGCCTTGTCTAAAACTACATCCTCCTCAGGTTCAATTTTGTAGTAAGGATCTTTAGGATTAAAAATCCTGAATTCATCATTTATTATACTTAGTTCGAAAGAATCCTCATTCAATACTTCCAATCTAAATCTACCTCCTACCAACTGGATCTGCTTCCAATCAACAGATACGAGCACTGGAAGTTTGTCATAGATCTGGGTAGTGGAAATTAAACCTTCTTCGTAATACTGCACATTTAAATTCAGTTCAGTAACTGCCTCTTCTGCTAGAGAAAAAGACTTTAATATACCTATCTCATTTTCAATATTACTCTTCCCACCAAGCATACCTAAACCGGAAGACTCAAACAAATCCATACCCAATGAGGGTTCTTCATCTTCAACAAGGATGCTTGATTCCACTTTAAAAATATTAGTTGCGTAGCGGTTGAACAAAAAAGCGGCTACAACTCCAATAAACATACAGGCTAAAATTACCACCCAGTACTGCAGGTAATTAAATAAAAGCACTTTAAGATCAATTTCATCTTCCTTTTGCACCATAAAAGGATTTTGCCCTGAATTTGATGAATTTGGGGTATTCGGGTACATAAATGCTTATTTGAGTAAGTTTAAGATTAAGGCAACAGAAGAAATTCCTGCAAAAACTAAAGCCAAGGTTTGGGCTGTATTTTCACCAGTACCTGTTTCCCTGACTTTCATAGGTTCAATGTAAAGTTGGTCATTAGGCTGTATGAAATAATAAGGAGAGGCTACAATCTGCCTATCCAATAAATTTATTCTATGTAATCTTGTCCCTTCAGGATACTGTCTGATCATTAATACCTCATCTCTTTTAGCTACAGTAGTCAGATCCCCAGCATTTGCAATTGCTTCGAAAATCGTCATTCTATCCTGCAAAACCACATATTTACCAGGTCTTCTGAATTCGCCCAAAGCAGAATACCGTACTCCTCCCAGTTTAACTTTTACGTATAATTCGGACTTCACATACTCACGAAGTTTTTGTTCTACATCAATCCTTGCTTCATCCAAAGTTTTATCCCTAACATACACCTCTCCCACTATAGGAAGCCGAATATTTCCGTTTTCATCAACTGAATATCCCGTCATATAATAGATATCACCACCACTTTGGGCAGAAACATTGCCCATTTGCTGATTCATCTGAGGAGGTTTATTATTAAAGCCAAATTGCGTCATATCATCAACAGTCTGAATGTTTACGTCAATAATATCATTGTATTGCAACTTGTATTCTGGAATCTTATAGGTGATCAGCTCATCATCTTCTATTAGGGAATTTCCCTCCAAATTCTGCAGATAAATGATTTTCTCATTCGAGATGCAGCCGAAGGCCAAGAAAAATACTAGGGCAAAAGATAGCCCCTTCAAGAAGTTCCACATATAGTAATTTTTAATTTTTTCTCTCAAAAACTGGGCAAACTTAAGCATTTAACCTTAAATCCAGAGTATTTTTAACACAATGGTAAAAAACCTATGTGTTTTCATAAGAACATTACTCCTGTTTAAGATCGCAATTTCCATATTCAGCTACAATTTTCTGGTTTTTAAAGGTTCTTTTGACAATATAAAGACTTAGTTTAATTTCTTTATTATTCATAAAAATTTCAACGGCCAGTGATTTTACTGCTCCATAAAGGTTATATTAGATAAACGAGGTAAACGCCATGTTTGGACTAGGTGAAGATTCTATAATGCATATAAGCAATTCTGCCAGTAGCCAAATTCCATTATGCGACATCTCCACTTCGCTAGGTGTGATAGATTTATTTGAGGACACGGAAAACGGGTCAGTCCGAGCGGAGTCGAGGACCTTTCGACTTCGCTCAAGGTGACTACGTTTATGGTTCCAGAATAAACATCTGTCATCCCCCTTTTTGTATGTTCGCAGAATATTTAAGACTCGGTGTGACAAAATCCACAATTCCCTTCGCCGCGTTGAAGGGAATTATGAGTCCTTAACCTTAAGTATTAATTAAAATTACATAGGTGAAGTTAAGTTGATATTCATAATTTCGAATATTGAACATTGAATGTGGAATTTTGAAGACCATAGCATGACTGGTAAAAAAATCATACAATTAGCGGCTATCCTTGGTGCATGTGCCGTAGGAATAGGAGCTTTTGGAGCCCATGGATTAAAGGAAATACTGACAGAGACGGGCAGATCTGAAACTTTTGAAACTGGGGTAAAGTACCACTTCTATCATGCTCTCGCCATTTTACTATTTGGAATTTTGGCCTTGGTAAAGCCAGAATGGAAAAAGTTAGACTTAGCAGCAATCTTAATGGCAGTGGGAATTCTAATATTCTCAGGATCATTGTATGTACTCTCTCTGACGGGCATCACCTGGCTGGGAGCTATCACTCCGATCGGTGGACTAGCCTTTATAGCTGGGTGGGTTTTGGTAGTTGTAGCAGCTTCAAAAAACTAAGTATGCGTAAACTGATCACCGGAGTACTCCTTATAGTAAGCTTTAATTCTAGCCTGTTTGCTCAACTCCATAGAAATCAATACCTAAAACTTGAAGCGGCCCTGGGCGATGGTAGTTTTTTCAGTGGGCATTTGACAGGTTTTATGTTGTACGATCTGGATTCACAGAGCGTTTTGTATGAAAAAAACAGTCATCAGCGATTTATTCCTGCATCTACCACCAAGCTATTTACCTTATTTTCATCCTTAGTCGTACTGGGAGACAGTACTCAAACTCTACGCTATGTACGAGATGGCAACACAATCAGAATTTGGGGCTCGGGAGATCCCAGCTGGAAATACAAGAAATTTGATGACCCTGGAATATCAAAACTAATTGCCCCATACGATCAAGTCATCTTTTCTGATGCAAATATGATGTCCCCTGCTTTTGGCTACGGCTGGCAATGGGATGACTATTATTATAATTACTCCGCTGAGCGCACTTCACTCCCTATTTATGGTAATCTTGTTCAGGTGAAAAAAGTAGGAAATGGCCCTACCGTCTTCCCTCTTAGTTTCCAGCCCGATGTATTTCCTACCAACCGTACGATTCGGGAATTGGAACGAGATTTCCATTCCAACAAATTTTATTACAATCCAAGCAACTTCAGAGCTCGGGAAGAATTCATCCCTTTTATTTCTAGCCCAGAATTATTTGTCAAACTTGCTTCAGACGCCACTGGCAAGCAATGGATCTATCAAGCAGATAGTTTACCGGGAAATCACGAAATTCTTCGAGCTTCCCCTCTCTTCCCTATCCTGAAAGAAATGATGTTGGAAAGTGACAATTTTCTAGCAGAACAACTCATGTTGATGGTTTCGGATCGGCTTTTTCAGCGATTGGATACAGAGCGCGCAATTGAATACATGCTTAAAACTTATCTTTTTGATCTTCCTGACGAACCTCAATGGGTGGATGGCTCTGGACTTAGCCGACACGACTTGATCACACCTAGAGCAATGGTGGGGCTGTTCGAGAAAATCTATAGAATGATGCCGGACCAGCAGCTATTTGAACTTCTACCTGCTGGAGGGCAATCCGGAACATTAGAAAACAGCTACAAATCAGAGCAACCGTACATTTTTGCGAAAACCGGAACGATGAGTAATAACCACAGCCTTGTAGGACTGATCAAGGGAAAAAGCGGACGGTATTATTGCTTTGCCTTTATGAACTCCAATTATCCATGGAAAGCTTCTGAAGTGAGAAGAGAAATGGAAAAGGTGATGGTGATGGTTAGGGATATGATTTGACTTGGGATTTCGGATTTCGGATTTGAGATTTGAGATTTGAGATTTTAGGAACCTCCAACTTTAATTAAAGCACCTAGGTTCGAATAAACAGATGCTTTATGGTTTAAAGCTGGTAGGTAGATTTTGAATTCTTCTTTGAATAAAAATGGGGCGAAAGTTTTTTCGCCCCTACCGCGTTCTTCGGTAAAAAACAGGATGTGTAGCAAAAAATAAAACCTTCGAGGTTTTGGAAACCTCAAAGGTTAATCACACACACTTCCTTTCTTAATATTTTTCTTTGCGCCTTAGGGCCTTAGCGGGAGACATTTACTTCAAAATAAAAAAGCCTTATTTTCACGTCATAGAATAAACCAACCTTCCCGATGCAAAAACGCGCGTTCCTAAAATCCCTCGGACTTCTAACTGCTTCTTTCCCCTTAGTTTCCTGGGATTCAGCTCATCCAGCTTTTGATCCTTCTACACTTTTGCCGAAGGCCATCAAGAAAGGCGACACGGTTGGATTGGTAGCTCCGTCGGCTGCTATGGCAGATAGAATGCAATTTACTTTTGCGCAGGAAGCCTTGGAGGCACTTGGGTTTCAAGTGAAGTTGGGCACAAACCTCAAAAAGCGATACGGTCATCTCGCTGGAACTGATGAAGAAAGAGCAAGTGATCTAAATGAAATGTTTGCGGATAATGAGGTCAAAGCAATTATCTGCATTCGGGGTGGATCTGGTGCAGCTCGGATTTTGCCGCTGATCGATTATAAGTCTATCTCAAAAAATCCCAAACCCCTTCTTGGCTATTCTGATATCACGGCACTTCATTGTGCCATTCATGCCCAAACAGGTTTAATCACCTTCCACGGACCTATGGGTTCAGGAAGTTGGAACAGCTTCAACGTGGACCAATTTGAGAAGATTTTTATAGAGCAGGAAAAAGTCACTTTTGAGAATGTTCATGCTGAAAGCGATGATTTGGTAGTCAAATCAAACCGCATCCAAACGCTCAAAGGAGGAATTGCTGAAGGGAAAATACTGGGTGGAAACTTGTCTGTTTTGACAGCTATTTCGGGATCACCCTACTATCCAGATTTCAAAGATGCCATTCTTTTCATCGAAGATGTGGGAGAAGATCCTTACAAAATGGACCGGATGATGAGCACGTTGAAACTCAACGGTACGCTGGATCAAATTAAGGGTTTTGTATTTGGCCAATGCTCCGACTGTGAACCTGGCGGTGGTTATGGTTCGCTGACTTTGGATCAGGTGCTCGATGATTATATTTTACCATTGAATATTCCTGCATACTCTGGCGCGATGATTGGACATATTTCCAAGCAATTTATTATTCCGGTAGGTGCTAATGTACAAATAGATGCAGACAAAGGAACCATTAGCCTACTTGACTCCGTATTTCAGTGAAAAAATTAGTATGAAACTTTCACTAATCACATTCGCGATTCTGGGGATATTTTCCTGCAAAAGTTCCAATAGCATGCTTCCAGATGATCCTGACAAACCAATGAACGAAAATTCAACTGATAATCCAGATCAACTCACTTATTTGGCACTTGGCGATAGCTACACAATCGGCGAAGGTGTCAGCGATGCATTCAGGTATCCTAGCCAACTGATCACGAAGCTAAATGCTGAAACCGAGAAATCTTGGGCTACACCCACAGTGATTGCCCGGACAGGCTGGACCGTGGATGAGCTGGATAAGGGGATAAATGCTGCGGACATAGCAGGGAAAACGTACGATTTGGTAACGCTTTCTATTGGCGTGAACAACCAGTATCGCGGCTACCCTATCGCTAAATTCGAAACCGAGTTTGAACAGATGCTTTTGCGTGCTATTAGCTTTGCAGGTGTGAACACGAAACACGTGGTTGTTCTATCCATTCCAGACTGGGGAGTAACTCCTTTTGCTGCTCAAAGTGGCAGAGACAAAAGCAAAATTGCGGAAGAAATCGACGCCTATAATCGTATAAAAGCTAAAATCTGCGAAAAGCACGCTGTCACCTACATTGACATCACTGCGCAATACAGAAGCTTGGGTGCTCAGCCGGATATGCTTGCTGCAGATGGTTTGCATCCAAGTGCAAAAATGTATGGATTGTGGACTGAAAAGCTGTTTGAAGAAGTGAGGACGGTTTACTAGAGGATTATTTAGTAGTAAGACGTAAGTAGTAAGACGTAAGTAGCAAGACTTAAGTATCAAGATATCAGAAGCTAGAACCAAGAGTCAAGAAGAAAAACTTAAGAAACCGAATATGTCCGAGACTACACCAAAAAGGATGTCCTTAAGATAAATATTGGGATCACATTGTGAGATTCGCCCGAATTAAAATCGGGACAGACAATGTGAGAATTAAAAGATAAATTGTAATCAAATGAAAACTATACTATTTCTACTCATCAGCACTATACTTGCTGCAGTCTCTTGCGAGCGTGACAATGAAGAGAACACAGAAATCTGGTGGATCAATTCTGCCAAAATGGACTGTGTGGGAGTTGGTCCCATGTCCTGCTTGCAAATACAAAAGGGAACAGAGATTGATCCCGGAGCATGGGAGTTTTTTTACAGCTCCATTAAGGGCTTCGAATTTGAGCCTGGTAATATTTACCAAATCAAGGTAAAGGTAACAGACAAGCAGCAACCCATTCCCGCGGATGCTTCATCTAAAACCTATGAACTAGTGGAAATCATGAGCAAAGAACCCGATCCGGCACTGCAACTAACAAACATTTGGAAGGTCATCAAAGTAGGTGAAATCGAAAACCCAACAGGTTTCAAATCCAAAGAAGCCCTGACGTTCGAGTTTAACGCATCCAAAAAAACCTATGTAGGTAACATGGGATGCAATTCAGTGCGTGGAGAGATCAAGGAAAACGATGGGAAAACCTTACTTCTCGGCCCTGGAGCAGCCACGATGATGGCTTGTCCTGATATGAGCGCTGAAAAAGCAATCTCTGAAGCGCTTATCAATACACGTGGATATACCATAGAAAACAACCAACTTTACCTGCTGAATGAGGATGGGGAAAGGCTTATGAGTTTCCAAGCTGTAGATTAAAAAAATCATGATTGTCTTCTATTTTAGCTGCCATCGGAAACTTATTTTGCAGGCTGGCTGGAAGACAGAAGACGGGAGACGGAAGTGACCCAAATTTTAGTGTTATTCTGAATATATATTTCTTTTGACTTAATCAGGGCCTGAAAAGCAGGGAGATATTAAATTTATATCCGCAAGAGTTTAGCTATTTGAATTAATTTTGGTTTCAGCCTTGAAAAATCCCCCTTTCCCTCTGCCGCGGCGGAGGGAATTGCCAAATTTGAATTTTAAGCATTGATTCCGTGCCTATTTGTGCAGTTTAACGGATACTCAACTAATTAAAAACCATGAAGATCATTTGCATAGGCCGAAATTATGCGGCTCATATAGAGGAATTAAAAAATGAAACACCAGGAAATCCGGTTGTTTTCCTAAAACCAGACACTGCCCAATTAAAAGATGGGGCACCTTTTTTCTATCCTGATTTCTCCAAAAACATCCATCACGAAGCTGAACTGGTTCTGAAAATCTCTAAGCAGGGAAAATACATACAGAAGAAATTTGCCCATCGCTATTTCAATGAGATTGGTTTTGGAATTGATTTCACTGCAAGAGATTTGCAAGATCAGTGTAAAGCCAAAGGTTTGCCTTGGGAGATTGCCAAAGGATTCAATGGCGCAGCCCCTATAGGAGGATTTAAGTCTGTGGGTGATTTTGAAGATTTGAAAAACATAGATTTTCAGCTGAACATCAACGGGGAAACACGTCAAAAAGGAAATACTTCGCTGATGTTATTTGACTTTGGGACTATCATAGAATATGTATCCCAGTTTTTTATGCTAAAAACAGGAGACCTTCTCTACACAGGTACTCCAGCGGGAGTGGGCCCGGTGCAGATTGGGGACAGATTAGAAGGATTTATTGGGACGGAAAAGTTGATGGATTTTGAAGTTAAGTAAGCTACGATTCGCATTTCTTTTCCTTGGATTGATCAGCGTACTGGAGCTTAGAGCTCAGTCTGTTGATAAGAACTACTTCAAAAATCCAATTAATCCTGGCACGAGAAATTACCTAGCAGGGAATTTTGCAGAATTGAGGCCCAATCACTTTCATACAGGATTGGATTTCAAAACTGGTGGTCAGGAAGGCCTTCCGATTTTAGCAGCTGCTGATGGCTGGGTTCACAGGATCAAAATTTCCTCATTTGGCTACGGCAACGTTATTTACCTAAAACATCCAAATGGGATGATTACGCTCTACGGTCACTTGCGGAATTTCAACAAGGAGCTAAGCGACTACATGCGCAAGAAGATGTATGATGCGAAGGCAATTGATTTGGAGATCTACCCAGAGCCGGGAGAATTGCCGGTGAGGCAGGGTCAAAAAATCGCGGATAGCGGAAACACAGGTGGTTCCGGTGGTCCACATTTGCACTTTGAGATTCGCGACAGTCTGGACCGTGCAATGGACCCTCTCCTATTTGGATTTACCGATATCGTTGATAAAACTGCGCCTGTTCCGCAAAGCATCGCTATTGTTCCATTGGCTATTGATTCCCGAGTGAATGGGAAATTCGCAAGACTTGAAGTTACTCCGGTAGCAAGCGGATCTAATTATAAATTACCTAGTGACATCAAAATCACGGGGAAAGTAGGTATAGAAATCCGCAGTTATGATCAATTGGATGGAGCAAGCAACAAGAATGGTTTTCCTACATTTGAATTGACGGATGAAAAAGGCACCGTGTTCAATTTGACTGTGGACAAGGTTGATTTCAATTTCACCCGGCAATTTCTTCAGCACACGTACCAAAATCGTTATTCCAAACTTTACTTTCAGAAGAACCTCAAGTTTGAGTTTATCAGTCCAAAGTCCGAAGACGCCGGACATTTGGCATTGGAGCCAGGAGTAAAAAAAGACTACAAGCTCAAACTTCGAGATGCTTACGGAAATGAGCGCCAGATCAGCTTTACGCTGCAAGGTCAGGATTTGGAAACCAATGTGAATGATGGCGCTGCACCTTCAAAGGTATCCCTAGATTACATCAATAATATTCTTAAAATCAAGGCTCCTGTATCTCCGAAAGGTGGATTAGCTAAATTCTATGTGGGTGCACATGCTTTTGAGATGCTTCCAGCCTATCAGGATGCAAACAGCAGAACCTATCTCTGGGACATGGAATTTGGAATACCTGAAGAAATCGATGTGTGCACAGAGGTGTTAATCCCTGGCATCAATGCCTTGATTCCAGCTGGCAAAGAGACCACTTATTCAGACCAAAACGTGCAAATGAATTTCAATCATGAAACTGTTTTGGATGATTTATTCCTGAGAGTTTCAAAGTCTGGATCAGCCTCCGCTCCAAAATTGCTAGTGAATAGCAGCCGGGAATACCTTTGGAATGCCGTGAATATTCTTTGGAATGTGCCTGGCTACTCAGGAAATAAAGATCGCTCTCATGCTTATTACACTTCAGGTGGAGGCAAATCCTTTTTGGGTGGAACCTGGAATGGGGATACCCTGAATTTTGGGTCTCGCTATTTGGGTGAAATCTCTATTTTGGAAGATAATACTAAGCCTACGATCCAGGTAATTAAAGCCAACTCATCGGATTTGCGCTTTGTGATCCGGGATAATTTATCAGGCATCGATAGCTATGAAGCCTTTGTAAATGGCAAATGGATTTTGATGAGATATGAGTACAAGCAAGCCGTGATTTGGTCCGAAAAACTCGAAAATTTACCGTTCAAAGGAGAAGTTTTGCTAAAAGTTACCGATAAAGCTAGCAATACTGCTGAATGGAAAGGAACGATTGGTTAAATTAGGCGCCCTAAACAAAAGCATATGCAATTAGAAAAAGGCCAAATGGCCCCAGATTTTGAGGCAAAAATTGAAACAGGAGAAACGATCAAGCTTTCTGACTACAGAGGAAAAAAGGTAGTTCTCTATTTTTATCCAAAAGACGCTACGCCAGGTTGTACTGCTCAAGCATGTAATCTGAGAGATAACTACGATGCTTTACAAAAAGCAGGTTATGTGGTCTTTGGAATCAGTTCAGATGCGGAAAAATCCCATGTGAAGTTCAAGGAAAAGCAAGCACTTCCATTTTCTTTGATTGCTGATACAGACCTGAAAGTACACGAGGCTTATGGTACATGGCAAGAAAAAAATACCTTCGGAAAAACCTATATGGGTACTGTCCGAACCACTTTTGTCATCGATGAAAAAGGTGAAATCTCTGAAATCATCGAAAAAGTAAATACAAAAGATCATACAGCACAAATCCTAAATTAAACCTATATCCCTAATGGAAAAACAATC
>TARA_R110002020_G_scaffold164412_4_pt1 | contig 33028 bp, 31 predicted proteins | sample TARA_R110002020 | Tara Oceans TARA_R110002020 (sample SAMEA4396489) | marine metagenome | biome: Westerlies Biome; feature: [MES] marine water layer (ENVO:01000295) within the mesopelagic zone...; material: water (ENVO:00002006), including particulate matter (ENVO:01000060) such...
GCTCACGTTAAATTAAGACCTCCTTTAATATCTACACTCCAAAAACAAAAAATAATCTTCCTTGCCCTTTTAAGCATATGCCCAAAACCTCATTACAAATTACATATAATATTAAATATGCCCCTATAACAGGAGCACAAGCCATTGAAAAATTGAAATTCCCAAATGTGGTTTTAATATGGATGAAATTTAAATTTCACTGGATAAGGTCATAACTACTTTTTGACATTCCTCCATACATTTTACACAAGAATTAGCGCAATCCTCACAATGTTTATGGTCATGCTGCGCGCATTGTTCCGCGCACCATTGACATACCTTAGCGCAGATGCTGCAATACTCTTTGGCATATGGACTGTCCGCCATTAAAAACTGTAGTGCTGCCGTACAAGATTCAATACAAAGGATACAACAAAGTGGGCAGTCATTTTTACTATCCTTACCCGACATTTGAAGTAGGCAATATTGACAATCGGCCATACATTTACGACAGGCTTCAATACAATCCAAATAAGGTGATTCCATAGCATTAATAATTAAAGTTATACCTAAATTAATTCAACACCATTTAATCCAATAGCTCAATTCAATATATTGTGATCGTTATTGACAATTAAGGTAACTGGACAGACAAAATAAATGGTGTCATCTTTTCTTTTGATGATGGCGTATAAAAATTAACTTTATCCCATATTTATTATGAGGAAAATAAAAGTAGCTATTGTGTTCTTATTACTTTTAACGAACTTCAAATGGGAAAAGAACAATAAATTTTGTAACAGCTAAGGATCAACATATAATATTCGATGAAAAATACCATTTCGCATAGAGTAGCAGATTTTTTGAAAAATTTCCCACCTTTCAATGTGCTGGGCCAGTCTGACCTTGAAACCCTTGCCGAAGAAATTACCATAGTCTACAAGGAAAAGGATAGCGTTATTTTTGCCGAGAACGACGAACCCCATACCTACTTCTATGTAGTAAACAAGGGTGCTGTTGCCCTTAAAAAAGGGTCCGACAAAAGTGTCATGGACATGTGCGATGAGGGTGATATATTTGGACTTAGACCCCTGATGGCCCAAGAAAATTACAAAATGACTGCAAAAGCACATGAAGAAAGTATCCTTTACGCCATACCTATCAATATTTTTAAACCATACGCCCAAAAAAATATTGCAGTTGGAAATTTCTTAATAGAAAGTTTTGCCTCCAATACCAGAAACCCCTATTCCAAAAGTCATCGTGGTAAATTGTATGATGAAGTGCCCGAAATAAATCCCGTGGCTCCCAATACCCACGTATTGGATTTGCAACCTGTACAGTATTCCAAAAAATTGGTTACCTGTACCGCAACCACCTCGGCCAAAACAATAGCCAAAAGAATGACCGAAAAAAAGGTTGGGGCCATGTTGGTGGTCAGGGATAAGATGCCAATTGGGATAATTACGGACAAAGATCTTCGAAACAATATTGTAACCGGAAAATATCCCATTACCACAAAGGCCAAGGAAATAATGGTTTCTCCTGTTATAACCTATAACAAACACCTCACCATAACCCAGGCACAAATGGCCATGATGAAAAGTAATATTAGCCATTTATGCATCACGAAGGACGGCACACCCAACTCCAAGGCTATTGGAATCCTATCCAAACATGATGTTATGGTAGCTTTGGGAAATAACCCGGCAGTATTGATCAAGGCCATAAATAGGGCCAAGAAAATAAAATCGATAAAACAAATAAGAAAGAGTATAACGCATCTTTTACAGGATTACTTGGATCAAAATATCCCCATTAAATTGACTACCAAAATAATATCCGAACTTAACGATGCCTGCGTTAAACAAATTATTAAACTATCCTTGGAGGAAATGCCAACAAAGCCTCCAGTAAAATTTGCATGGCTGGCTCTTGGTAGCCAAGGACGGAGCGAACAACTCCTTCAGACCGACCAGGACAATGCCATGGTGTTCGAGAACGTTCCAGAGGACAAACTAATAGAAACAACAGACTATTTTTTGAAATTGTCCAAACTAATCAACAAAGGATTGTTTGAAATTGGTTACGATTATTGTCCTGCAGAAATGATGGCTTCCAATCCCAATTGGTGCTTAAGCCTGGATGAATGGAAAAAAACCATTTCCCATTGGATAATAAATCCAGGGACCGATGAGGTATTGCTTTCCTCCATATTTTTCGATTACAATATTACCTATGGGGATGTAAATTTGGTGAATGAATTATCGGAACACATTTTTGAAACCACAAAAAAATATCCCATTTTCTATTTGCACTTGGCAAGTGGGGCCCTACAAAACCCGTCCCCAACAGGCTTTTTTAGGCAAGTGTTGGTTGAGGAAGATGGGGAGCACAAAGATACCTTCGATCTTAAAAGACGGGCATTAATGCCTTTAACCGATGCCGCAAGAGTACTGATTTTATCGCATTCGGTCAAATCCATTAACAGTACCGCAGAGCGATTTGAAAAACTGGCAGAGTTGGAACCCAATAACGAGGAAATCTTTATGGCCTGCTCCTATGCCACTAGGGCCCTTTTAAAGTTCAGGACGAAACAAGGTCTGCTTCACAATGATTCTGGGAGGTATATTGCAATAGACAAATTGACCAAGGAAGAAAGAATTAAACTGAAAAGAACTTTTAAGACCATAAAGGAAATTCAGGAATTGGTAAGTGTTAGATTCAAGGTTTCAAACTTGTTACGATGATAGATTTCTTTAAAAAAAAAGTAAACAACTATCCCGATTATTGGTTGGAATATCAGAATAGTTTTAAGAAAAAACCGATTGAGGACCTCAACTTGGTAAGATTCGTGGTCCTGGATACTGAAACTACAGGATTCGACTATTCAAACGACAGGATACTCTGTATTGGGGCCTTAAGTTTGGTCGACAAAAATATTGCACTCAACCAAAGCTTGGAAATTTTTCTGAAGCAGGAGCATTACAATGCGGAAACTGCAAAAATTCATGGTATCCTAAAAAATGGTGGGGCCTCCTGCATAAGTGAAAGTGCAGCTATGGAAGAATTATTGGGATTCTTAAATAATGCCATAATCGTAGCCCACCATGCCATTTTTGACATTACAATGATCAACAGGGCCTTGGAAAGGAACGGCCTTCCAAGGTTAAAGAATAAAGTATTGGACACTTCACATCTTTACAAAAAAACGCTATTGACCTCCAATGTGTTCAAAAAGAAAGAGCATTATTCCTTGGACGAATTGGCCGAAAAGTTTGATATCTCCAAAAAGGATAGGCACACCGCCTTAGGAGATGCCTACATTACTGCCATTGCATTCCTAAAAATAAGGAATCGATTGAAGGGCAAGGGACAACTACGATTAAAAGACCTTTTAAAAATGGGGTAACTAATTTATCGATGACAGGTACCCCAAAACATTTTTCTCGATTCTAGACTGTATATCCGAGATATCGGCCTTGATAAACTTTTCTCCGGTAATATTTTCGTACAGTTCAATATACCTTTCAGAGACGGTCTGTATATAATCATCGGTCATTTCCGGTACAACCTGTCCTTTTAACCCTTGAAAGTTATTGCTTATCAACCATTGGCGAACGAATTCCTTGGACAATTGCTTCTGGGCCTCTCCCCTATTTTGTCTTTCCCCATAGCCTTCGGCATAAAAATAACGGGAAGAATCAGGGGTATGGATTTCATCTATAAGTACAATTTTTCCATCCTTGGTTTTCCCAAATTCGTATTTGGTATCCACTAAGATCAATCCTCTCTTGGCGGCGATTTCCGTTCCTCTTTGAAAGAGTGCCTTGGTGTACTTTTCAAGAACCAGATAATCTTCCTCGCTCACTATTCCCCTTTCCAAAATGGCTTCTCTGGAAATATCCTCATCATGGTCTCCCATCTCGGCCTTGGTAGCAGGGGTTATAATGGGAGATGGGAACTTATCGTTTTCCGACATCCCGTGAGGCATTGGAACCCCACATAACATTCTTTTACCCAGCTTGTATTCCCTGGCAGCATGTCCGGATAAATAGCCTCTAATCACCATTTCCACCTTAAAGGGCTCGCAGGCAAACCCAACGGCAACATTGGGATCTGGAGTGGCCATTAGCCAATTGGGGACTATATCGGCGGTATCCGCCATCATCTTGGTAGCGATCTGATTTAGTATTTGACCTTTATAAGGAATTCCCTTTGGCATAACCACGTCAAAAGCGGAAAGCCTATCAGTGGCCACCATTACCAAAATATTATTTTCTAGATGATATACCTCCCTTACCTTTCCTTTGTATAAGCTTTGTTGTCCCGGAAAGTTAAAATTTGTATCAATTATTGTATTACCCATGCTGCAACTATCAATTGTTATGCTCAATTCCCTTATAGGCCTCTATGACCTTTTTAACCAATTTATGCCTTATCACATCCTTATCGTCCAAATAAATAACCTCTATTCCTTCAATGTTCTGAAGCACCAATAGGGCCTCTTTCAATCCCGAAATCAAGCGTCTTGGCAAATCGATCTGACCTGGGTCCCCATTAATTAAAAATTTGGCATTTTTTCCCATTCTGGTTAGGAACATTTTCATTTGGGCATGGGTAGTGTTTTGGGCCTCGTCCAAAATAACAAAGGCATTGTCCAAAGTCCTTCCCCGCATGAAAGCCATAGGGGCTATCTGTATAGTGCCGTTCTCAATATAATGGGCCAATTTTTCCGGTGCGATCATATCCCGCAAGGCATCGTATAAAGGTTGCATATAAGGATCCAACTTTTCCTTAAGATCTCCTGGTAAAAAGCCCAAATTCTCACCGGCCTCCACAGCGGGCCTGGTCAATATAATACGCTTAACCTGTTTCTCCTTTAAAGCTTTTACCGCCAAGGCCACTCCCGTATAAGTTTTTCCGGTTCCCGCCGGTCCTACGGCAAATACCATATCATTGTTCCTAGCGGCATCGACCAATCTTCGCTGATTTACCGTTTGTGCTTTGATAAGTCTACCACTTACGCCATGGACCAAAACTTCACCACTGATTTCTGAAGACTCCAATATTTCCTGTCCATTGCTGGCCAAGAGTCGCTCAATACTATTTTCATCCAACTTATTATACTTGGCATAGTGGGCGGTAAGCAGATCGAACCTTCTATCGAATTCGTCCAATAGGTCTTCGTCTCCATAAACCTTAATTTTGTTGCCTCGGGCAACAATCTTGAGCTTCGGAAAATGCTTTTTAAGTAAATCTATGTTCTCATTATTCTGTCCAAAAAATTCCCTTGGGCTAATGTCTGTAAGTTCTATTATAAGTTCGTTCAAAGAAGAGAAGTGTTATAAAGGATTAGATATGAAATATATATTTTGGTTCGCTGATTTTTTGTGTAATTTTGTTTAACAAACTTAAGTAAAAAAACAACTTACCGAACCAAAAACATATCAACAGTCCTATATGGCTATAATTACTTTAACTACTGATTTTGGACATAAAGACCATTTTGTAGGCGCCATAAAAGGGACAATTTACAAGGAATTGTCAGATGCAAAAATTGTTGATATTTCTCATTCCATTGCACCTTTCAATATTCAGGAATGCGCCTACATCCTCAAAAATTCATATAAAAATTTTCCTGATGGCAGTATCCATATCGTAGGTGTGGACTCAGAATTGACGCCAGAAAACCAACATATTGCAGTCTTGGTGGACAACCACTATTTTATAATGGCCAACAATGGGGTAATAGGGCTTATAATTTCTGAAATAGTGCCGGAAAAAGTGGTAGAAATCCAATTGCCCAATAGCATTGATAGTTCGTTTCCTGAAATGGATGTTTTTGTAAAAGCGGCAAGCCATATTGCCAGAGGTGGAAAACTGGAAGTAATAGGCAGGACCTTTAAAGATCTTAAGGACCTAAGGGAGTTCAACCCAAGAATTTCCGATGACGGCAAGACCATATCCGGAAGTGTTATTTATATAGATAACTACGGCAATGTGGTAACCAACATTCAACAAAGTACCTTCAAAACCATAGGCAAGGGCAGACCTTTTGAACTACAAGCCCGTAATAAAAAAATAAAGGAAATCCACAAAAAATACAGTGACATCATAAATTACAGTTTGGACAAAAGTCAGCGTAAATCCCCTGGGGAATTACTGGCTCTATTCAACTCTTCAGGCTATGTAGAAATCGCAATTTATAAGAGCGACCTTAATACCGTAGGTGGGGCCTCTACCCTATTGGGTCTTGATTATAGGGATACTGTAATTATTAATTTTACTTAAATACAAGGAACAAATGTTGGTAAGAATTGTAAAATTAACCTTCAAAAAGGAAAATATTGCTAGTTTTGAGGCCATCTTTGAAAACAATAAAAAGAAAATCCGACAGGCGGAGGGCTGCACCTTTTTAGAACTGTTGCAGAGCAAGGAAGATAATAATATATTTTTCACATACAGTTATTGGAATAGCGCTACCGATTTGAAAAACTATAAAAATTCAGAATTTTTCAAGAGAGTCTGGGGGAAGACCAGACAATTATTCGAAGACAAACCAGAAGCTTGGAGCCTAATAAAGAAGGAAACGATTAACTAACATACATGATTGCCATATTTAAAAGAGAAATACAATCATTTTTTACCTCACCCATAGGTTATCTGGTCATAGGATTATTTTTAGTGCTCAACGGATTGTTTCTTTGGGTATTTAAGGGACCTTTTAATATTTTTGAATACGGCTTTGCCGATCTGGGCAATTTCTTTCTCCTTGCCCCTTGGGTATTTCTTTTTCTGATACCCGCCATTACTATGAAAAGTTTTTCAGAGGAAAAAAAACTAGGCACTTTGGAGCTTCTTTTTATAAAACCCATCTCATTATGGGAAACGGTTATAGGAAAGTTTTTGGGTACCTTTTGCTTGGCCTTAATCGCCATATTGCCTACACTTCTTTATGTATATACCATTTCCCAATTGGGTGTAACCATAGGCAATTTGGATATGGGCATGGTGCTGGGCTCTTATTTTGGGCTCTTATTTCTAATTGCGAGCTATACCGCCATTGGATTATTTTCCTCTACCCTGTCCGAAAACCAAATTGTAGCCTTTATCATTGGTATGGTACTATGCTTTATTATGTTGTTCGGATTTGAAAGTCTGGCCACGATATTGCCCACTGGCCCCATGATACTTTTTGTGGAACAAATAGGAATGAAGGCCCATTTTGAAAGTATAGCCAGAGGTGTCTTGGACACTAGGGATATTATTTATTTCACAAGTCTTACCCTATTCTTTCTCTACCTGACCATTTATCAACTAAAAAATCAGAATAGATAATGAAAAGAAGTTTATTATCTATAATCAAGGCCGTTGTTTTATTGCTGATCCTAAATATTCTGGCCAGTTTTTTCTACGCGAGATTAGATCTGACCGAAGACAATAGATATACCCTTTCCACGGCGGCATTAAATTCTGTTGGGGACTTTAGCGCCCCTGTAATAATCGATATTCTTCTCGATGGAAATCTTCCACCGGAATTTATAAAATTGAAGCTGGAAACCAGGCAGCTATTAGAGGAATTTGCATCAGAAAAAAAGAATATAAAGTTCAATTTCGTAAATCCGCTTGAAGGAGCCACGCAAATTGATGGCGTTATCACAGATTTACAGGCTTTGGGCCTTACCCCCACAAACGTTACCGTTGAACAGAATGGAAAAGTCTCCCAAGAGATTATCTTTCCATGGGCTATGGTCAATTATAACAACAGCACCGTAAAGGTACCCCTGTTAAAAAATAAACTTGGTGCCACCACTGAAGAGCGTGTAAACAATTCCGTTCAACATTTGGAATATGCCTTTGCAGATGCCTTTACAAAGTTGAACATCAAGGAAAAGAAAAAAATTGCCATCATTAAGGGCAATGGGGAGTTGGGTGATATTTACATGGCAGATTATCTGACCACCATAAAGGATTATTACAATATTGGGGCCATAACCTTGGATTCTGTGGCAACCAATCCAGAAAAGGTCCTGGCACAACTAAAAGGTTTTGATCTTGCCCTCATTGCAAAGCCTACAGAGGCATTTTCCGATGAAGAGAAATTTATTCTGGATCAATATATTACCGGGGGAGGCAAATCGCTTTGGCTCATAGATCAGGTAGCTATGGAACTGGATAGCCTATTCAACGAAGAAGGTACTGCCATGGCCCTGCCACGAAATCTTAACTTAAACGATTTTTTCTTCAAATATGGGATTCGATTAAATACGGATCTTGTCAACGACCTATATTTCACCCAAATAGTTTTGGCGAGCGGTGAGGGGAACAGTTCCCAATACAACCCTGTTCCCTGGTACTACAACCCAATGGTCTTTTCCAAGAACGACCATCCTATAAACAACAATTTGGAAGCGCTAAGGTTCCAATTCGCAGGTAGTTTGGATACCCTGGCCAGTGATTACAAAAAACAGATCTTACTCAGTAGTTCGCCCTTATCCAAAACCGAAGGAGTACCAAAACCCATTCAGTTGGACATTATTAATACACCACCGGATAAGGACTTATATAATGATGGAAATAAGATATTGGGGGTATTGGTCGAAGGCGCCTTCAAATCTACTTTCCTGAACCGGGTTAAACCGCTAAAGCTGGACAAAATTTTGGATCAAGGCCCTGAAAACAAAATGATAGTGCTTACGGACGGTGATCTTATAAGAAACCAGATCCGAAACGGCCGACCCTTGGAATTGGGTTATGATAAATGGACGAACAACTTTTTTGGCAACAAAGAATTTCTCATTAATTGCCTTAATTACCTCTTGGACGATACCGGACTTATAAACATTCGCAACAAAAAAGTAACTATCCCTTTCTTGGATGAAGAAAAAATCAATGACCAAAAAACCAAATGGCAGTTGATTAATATTGGCCTTCCCCTGTGTTTGACCTTTATTTTTGGATTCCTAATACACACCATTCGCAAGAAAAAATATGGGGTATAAGTGTTGATAAGTTTGTTTCCTTAAAAAGGACATTTAAAATATCTTTGTTTTGACCGTGATTCAAGGAATATTACGGATTCAAACAGAAATTCGAACACTGTTTTAGGTTGTACAATAATGTAGATTCCTTAAAAAAAAATAAACTAATGAAATTTATAGTATCTAGCACTTATTTACTAAAACAACTCCAAGTTTTAGGTGGGGTTATCAATAACAGCAATACCTTACCTATTCTAGACAATTTTCTCTTCGATTTAAATCAAAAAGAACTCACTGTTTCGGCTTCCGATCTGGAAACTACAATGAGCTCTGTATTGGAGGTAGATTCGGACAATGAGGGAACCATTGCGGTTCCAGCAAAACTGTTGTTGGAAATCTTAAAAACCTTTCCTGAACAGCCCTTGACTTTTGTTGTTGAGGACAACAATACAGTGGAAATCAGTTCTAACCACGGTAAATATGCCTTGGCATATGCTGACGGTGCGGAATTTCCGAAATCGGTTGAATTATCAAACCCATCCTCTACCACAGTACTTGGGGATATATTGGCAACAGCTATCAACAAAACCATATTCGCTGCCGGAAACGATGATCTAAGACCTGTAATGAGCGGTGTCTTTTTTCAATTTTCCCCAGAAAGTCTAACCTTCGTAGCTACCGATGCCCATAAATTGGTAAAATACCAACGAACCGATGTTACTGCTTCCAAAGTGGCCGAATTTATAATGCCCAAAAAACCTCTTAATTTATTGAAGGGGATCTTATCGGGCAGTGAAACGGAAGTACTGATCGAATACAATGAAAGCAACGCTAAATTCAGTTTTGAAAACACCATCCTCATCTGTAGATTGATTGACGGTAAATACCCGAATTATGAAGCAGTTATTCCTAAGGAAAATCCTAACAAACTATCCATAGCCAGAAACCAACTGTTAAGTTCTGTTAGAAGGGTTTCCATATTCTCCAATAAGACCACCCACCAAATAAGATTAAAAATTGCAGGTGCGGAACTTAATATTTCTGCCGAGGATATAGATTACAGCAATAAGGCGGAGGAAAGGTTGACCTGTTCCTACCAAGGTGATGATATGCAGATAGGGTTCAACTCAAGGTTCCTGGTGGAAATGTTGAACAACCTTACTTCGGATGACGTGCAATTGGAAATGAGTCTTCCCAATAGGGCCGGTATCCTAACTCCGATTGACGGTTTGGACGAAGGCGAAAATGTGACCATGTTGGTAATGCCCGTAATGTTGAACAGTTAGAAATACAGATTCAACACAATTGTTGAATTTAAAATACACCCCACTCTTTCACTATAAAAAAAGCCGTATCTCATTTGAAATACGGCTTTTTTGTCCTAAAGATGTTTACTAACTACACAAACTTTATGCTCAGGGGATAATGAGGTTTTTCACCGTTAGAAACCTTAATGGCATTGATAATAGGAAAAACGAAACAGAGCACTGCTATGGCAATAATCCCTAATATTCCAATACCGAGAAGTAAGATCATAGGGATGCAAATTAGTATATATAAGAACATGCTAATCTGGAAGTTAATGATCGACTTTCCATTTTCATCCATGTTCATAATGGTATCCCTTTGTGTTAACCATAGGACCAAAGGAACTATAAATCCCCCAAATCCGGTTATTATATCCAATAATTGACTTAAATGGGTCCACACCAATAATTGTCTGTTTTCTGCCTTCATAATTTATATTTCTTAGTTCTCAAATAGAGAAACCCCTAACCGAAATTTCTACCATTACCAAGTCGTTATATGAATAGGACGAGCAAATCATGAATATGTTACATAGACAGGTCCGAATAACTGTCAGGGCTTATTGTTTGCTTTCCAGTTTTGTCAATTTTTCCCTATCCTTTTCGATGCCCTTTTTCAGTTTATCGATTTTCTGATTCAGTTTCTCTATGGCCAAAGGTGACAGTTTACCCTTTTTCTCATCCTTGATCATTTTTTCCTGAATCTTGGAAATTTTCTTTTCATCCTTGGCAATAGACCTCCGCTTGGAATCTATATCGGAAGAAAGTTTTTCACGATTTTTCAGTTCCTTTTCTGCCTTCTTCTGTGCTTTTTCAGCCTTCTTGGCCTCCCTTTCCGCCTTTTCTATCCTTTTCATTGCTTCTTTGGCTTCTTTAGCTTCCTGCCGAATTTTTTCCTCCATCATTTGTTCCGTATTTTCCAAGGGCGTAACAGGATCCGGAGTTTCTTGTGCCAATGTAATTTGGCAGAATAAACCCACTGCCATTAATGTAATAATTCTGATCATTTTCATATAGTAATTTTAAATTGAATGTCCCGATATACCTAAATTTTAAAGCCCTATTGGCTCTTTTATACTGTACTGGATCACTATCAAAATTACGCAATATTTGCTGCAATAATCATGACCAAAATCATTGTGCTAAACTTTACTATTCCCAAAATAGAAGTTTTAGAGTGTTATTGTAAAGTCGGTTACTGACCATTCACAAAGGATTCAAGGTTAACTTACTTCATTTCAAATATTTGGACAATTGCATTTGTCCATCGAAAAGTGGAACTGGTTTGAAAATTTTATATTGTATTTTTACTGTCAATTACAAATCTATGATTACTAACGACAACATCATTGCCTTGGCCACACCCTCAGGGGCCGGTGCAATAGCCGTAATCCGTATTTCCGGTAAGGATGCCATTGCCTTGGCCAATCCTTTTTTTACATCGATCAGGGGCAAGGATTTACAAAAACAAAAAAGTCATACCATACACTTGGGACATATTACCGAAAACGACAAAGTGTTGGATGAAGTTCTGGTATCCCTTTTTAAAGGTCCCCATTCCTATACCGGTGAAGATGTTGTAGAGATATCATGTCACGGTTCCCCCTATATCCAACAACAAATAATTCAGTTGTTTTTGCGTAACGGTTGCCGAATGGCAAATGCAGGGGAATTTACACTACGCGCTTTTTTAAACGGTAAAATGGACTTGAGTCAGGCCGAGGCCGTGGCGGACCTTATCGCCTCGGATAACGAGGCCAGTCACCAAATAGCCATACAGCAAATGCGTGGTGGTTTTAGCAACGAGATAAAAAAATTGAGGGACCAACTGCTCAACTTTGCCTCGTTAATGGAATTGGAGCTCGACTTTGCAGAGGAGGATGTAGAATTTGCGGACCGTACACAGTTTAAAAAACTTTTGACCAAAATACAACGCATTCTTAAACGCTTGATCGATTCCTTTGCTGTGGGCAATGTTATCAAAAACGGAATTCCCATAGCCATTGTAGGGGAACCCAACGTAGGCAAATCCACACTGCTCAATGCCCTTTTAAATGAGGAGCGAGCCATTGTAAGCGATATAGCAGGAACCACTAGGGATACCATTGAGGATGAAATTGTAATAGGAGGCATAGGATTTCGTTTTATAGATACTGCTGGAATTAGGGATACCAAGGATGTAGTGGAAAGTATCGGTATTAAGAAGACTTTTGAAAAAATAGAACAGGCCCAGGTGGTGGTGCTATTGGTAGATGCCTGGGAAATGGCCACCCATGCCGATAAGTTGAAAACAAGTATAAAGGAACTGGACAAAATAAAAACTAAATATCCCCAAAAACCCTTGTTGGTGATTGCCAACAAGGTGGATAGATTGGATAAGGAACAAATTGAGAATCTACAATCCCAAATTTCGGGACTGCACTTGCTGTCCGCCAAAACCGGAAAAGGGGTCGAAACACTGAAGTCGCGCTTATTGGATTTTGTAAATACGGGAGCGTTGCGCAATAGCGAAACCATTGTTACCAATACCAGACATTATAGTTCCCTTCTAAAGGCCTTGGAAGAAATAGAAAAGGTACAATTTGGTATGGAGGAAGACACTCCTAGCGACCTGTTGGCTATTGATGTAAAAGAAGCCCTATACCACCTAGGAGAAATCACAGGGCAAGTGACCAACGATGAGCTTCTGGGGAATATATTTGCTAACTTTTGTATTGGTAAATAAACTAAGTCCGTTTAACGCCACGCTTCTACAACCTACTATTAGGCCAATCCGTTCGAACACTATAAAATCGAATTAGGATCCATGCTCAAAAGTTATTGAGTAAGATTTTTATTTTTTTGGGGGGGGGAATCTTTTTCAAAGTGCTAAGGCAGCCTTGGCTGTTTAAAATATTTCTAAATTTAGCTCATAATGTACTCCGCGACCGGCTCCTATCGGGAGTAAACATTGTTTTTCAACCAAATCCTGCAAATCTCGGGTAGCAGTTGCCTTGGATGTATTGGCTATGGATATATATTTCTTAGCCGTCATTCCCCCTTTAAATCCTTCGATGCCAAAGGCAAGCATTTTCATAATTACCTTTAGTTGACGATCGTTTAACTTCGATTTATATTTATCTAGGAACTTGGCCTTTTCCAGCGTGAACCTTATAATGGTCTTGGCCTGTTTTTGAGCATTCAAAATAGTTTGAGAGAAATAACAGATCCACTTAGTAATATCCAATGTTCTTTGGGCCTGCTTAAGAGCATCATAATAGGCCATTTTACCTTTCTCTATGGAGGTGGAGATACTCAAAATCAACGGTCGCCCTAATGATTCCGAGAGACATTTTTCAGCTATTGCACGACCTATACGTCCATTACCATCTTCAAACGGGTGTATCGACTCAAAGTACAAATGTGCAATAGCTGTTTTGATTAAACTCTCTTTAATGTTATTGGAGTCTACACTATAAGCGTTGTACCAATTGACAAACTGAATCATTTCTTTTTTTAGTAGTTCTGATGGTGGTGCTTTGTAATGAACAACCTCTCTACCAATACTACCAGAAATAATAACCATAGGTTCCGTTCCTGTTCTATAGGTTCCTACCTTTATAGTGCGAAAGTTTGAAAATAAAATCTGGTGCCAGTTTATAATTAGGTTTTCCGATAGCTCCGTTGAATAATTTTCACGAACTTCAACCATCAGTTCTGCAATACCTTTGGCTTTAATATCTCTGATGTTAGATGATATAGCATGAATCCCCAAACGGTTTTGGATGGACGACATCACATCCTCGCGGCTATGATACTCCCCTTCTATTTCCGAGGTCTTTATGGCTTCATTTATCATAAATTGAATAATGGCCCCTTGTTGTTCTTCTTTAGTTAAACCATCTATCAACCCTTTTACTTCACCAGTTTCCAAAGCAAACTCCAAAACGAGTTCATCAATTTTTGATGCATCATAGGTGAAATTAGGCCAGTTTTTATGTTGCCAATTGTATTGCATGAGCCAATTAAAAGTTATTATCGGCTCAAATATAGAAAAAATATGAGCCGATTAAGATATTTAATCGGCTCAAAAAGCATAATCTATGATTTATATCAATTAACTCTTCTTTTTTAGTTAAAAGACTGACCACGACCAAGATGTCTTTATTGTTCAATATCTAAAAATGTAGTTTTGTACCTCATGCGCACCTCAAAGCTTGGGAACCCCTTTAAAATATAGGTTGGTCACTTTCTGTGTCGGAAAATAGCAAATCAGCCAAGAACATATTACTCAATTGATGACGGTGGAAGCGCGAACTTCAATTTAATTGCGCCTCATTAAAGGTTGGTGATTTTGCTTAACCTCAATATGTGACGGGAAAATAAAAACATGTGCCAATAACTAAGTCTTCCTGTGGCTGCAACCGCCTGTCACGCGAATAAATAGGATCCAAACATGAAGACCGTGTTGATTGTACCGGGTTCTGTTTTCCCTTACTAAGGACTTTCTATGGTTAAATGGAGTTTTCCGGATGCATATAGAAGCCCTTTATAAATTCCTATAAGTAATGAATAATCATTTTCCTAAGTCTGCTCGGTTTCGTTTTTGATCTTTCCGTACCGTTTTTCTTTTCCAGACAGATCCTTCTTGCCCGTTACCTTGGTTTTTAATATGGAAGCCTTTTCTAATTAGGGAATAGCTACAAAACCTTATTATTTCTTTGATTTGCCAACCAAGTTACGATAGCCTCATTAGTTTCCTCAAATGTTTCTTGTTGAATATGATGGCCACAATTTAAACTCACTACATCTAAATTTGGTGCAAAATCCCTTAAATTTTGAGATTTTGGAATGACATCTTTTTCCCCATAAATCATTAGAGTAGGATGTTCAATTCTTGGTTTTACATTGGCCATAATGTGCCAATTTCTGTCTAAGTTTCTATACCAATTAATTGCTCCTGAAAATCCAGATGATTTAAAAGATGTTATAAATACTTTTAATTCAGCGTCGCTCATTATAGGCTCTCCAAGCGGTTCTTTTGCTTTGGCTAGATTCATCATCAACATTCCTGGCTCTGGTGGCAAAAGTGGTACATTCTTGCGAAATAAATTTCGCAGAAAGTTCTCTGTATTTTGCTCTAATACGGTATCTGCCACAGCTGGTTGTTTGTTAAAATGAACAAAGTAGAAATCTTCACCAAAAATGGCTTCCATAACCTCTAACCATGGTCTTTCTCCTCGCTCTTGATAAGGCAAGGCAAGATTTATCACTTTATGTACACGCTCCGGGTGCAATAACGCTAGATGCCAAACCACATTTGCTCCCCAATCATGACCAATGAATGTTGCTTTTGTATAATTATAATATTCTAGCAAGGCCACTAGATCATCTGTTAAATTAATTATATCATATTCAGTAACCTCAGTTGGAAGAGATGAGTTGCCATAACCTCTTTGATTTGGAACAATCACATGGTAACCCGCTTCTACTAATGCTGGAATTTGATAACGCCACGAAAACGCATGTTCAGGAAAACCGTGACACAATACAATTGGATTTCCTATATTTTCACTACCTGCTTCAAAAACTTCTAGCTCAATTCCATTTATTGGGATTATCGTTGGCTCAGGAAAACTTATTGTTTCTTTTATAGTTTTGATTTTACTATTCACTTTTATCTAGTATTAATTCTTCTATTTTTTTAAAATCTGTTGCTTTTGGTACATGTTTAGCCCCTTCTAACAAAAGAAGTTCTATTGAAGAAGGAAATATTTGCTTTGCCCGTTTTATCATTTTTTTACCTGGAAACATGATGTCTTTTTCGGCAGCGAAAATGGTGATGGGTGTTTTTATGTTTTGGGCCCTGTTTTTAGAAATTACCGGAAGAGGTGAAAAATCCATGTTGCAGTATTGAAATGTAGTTGACATGTAGGCCAATGCAAAATCATCGTAATCAGAAAAAAGTACTTCCATTACTTTTTTAATGTATTCTTGATTATTTGTTTTTATAAACTTTTTTAACGGTATAAACATTTTCCATACGTTAAGTATTGGGTTGCCATTAACGATATACACTGGGGCGACTAAGAATACTTGTTTTACAGGCGTTTCATTAAATTCTAGAGCTTTTAAACCAATTAAACCACCAAAGGAAAAACCAACTAAGGTTACATTTTTTAATCTTAGTTTTATAATAACTTCAATAAGCCATTTACCATAATCCAAGGATTTCATATCTAGTCTATTCTCTGCACTTTTATTGGGTTGTGCTAGCACATCTACTGCATAGACACAATATTTTGATACTAGGTTTGGGAAGGAATCTAAAATTTGAGGTGCACAACCACCTGTTCCGTGAATCAGTACTAAAGGAGGGTTTTTAGTATCGCCAGCAGTAATAACATTGGTGACTCCAAACTTTGTTTCCACAGATTTTTCTGAAAATTCAATATTCAGCTCATTTAACTTTTGATTGTAAAGGGTTATGATTTTTTCTTTTCCTTCTTTTGATTTGAAAAACATAGACTGTTCGTTTTTTGATTGATTATTGATTGATTGATTTCGTAATCTCCTTGATTACATTTCCAGTATGTAGTGTTGTTTTACTTTCAATTAATAAGATTACTCATTCCTTATCTTAGGACACTATATGATTTACGTCTTTGGGAACAACAATTACACCTCCTTTATGCATTGTTAAACTAGGTTTAGTGCTAAGGATTTATCAATACTATGAGAGATTGTATTATGATTTTTTTTGATTAGTATATCCAAAGGCTGCACCAATAGCAATCCCAATGGGTAGCCATAATGCTATATTAGAGGTTAATACACCTACTAGTACCCCTAAAATTACACCTGTTGCAACTCTAATTCCTTTTTTACTTTTTTTAGTTTCCATTTTTTCCATTGTTCGTATTCTTAGTTAATTTTTGATAAAATTAAATAGACTACGTAAATGAAAAGTTCTACTTTAAAAATCGGAACTTAGTTTTTCCTTCTTTGAGGAACTTAAACTTAAAAAGCAATCTCAAGGCGGTACCAGTAATAGTGTTTACTGAAAACCATTGCAATAACTAATATCCAATATCCAACAGAAAGTCGGTTATTCTTCTTCTGTCAACAAATTTTTCAATGCTTTTTTTGATCCTTCACTACCTAATTCAACCGCCGTTGTGTAACTCTTTATGGCTTTTTCTTTTTGGTTGTACTTTAAGTAAGCTTCACCCAGTGAATCCCATAAATTACCATCTTCTGGAAATAATTTCACATTAAGTTTAAACAATTCCAATGCCCAACCAGATTGGTCTTCTTTTTTCAACCTACTATACCCTATTCGATTTAGTATGGCATGGTCGTTAAATTCAATTTTAAGTTCTTTCTTCAAAAAATCCAGTAATTTTTCTGCATTTGTAGATGGATTGGTTTTCATAAATTCATGAATCAATTGATAACTATTTTTTGAAATTGGTGCTGCGGTATAATTGGTATTAAAAATCATTTTACCAATTTCTATAGCAACGTATTCTGATTCACTTCCTAAAAACACATTTGTGATGTATATAACTACTACATCATCGTCTATAAATCTCACAAAATCTGCAAAATATAAGCCGTTACTACCATTATGGGCAACGATTTTGGTATCTCTATTACTATGGGATATAGCCCAACCATAACCGTAATAGGATGTCATTTTATCATTTTCGGCTACATAGGCGGTTTCTTGTATTTTTCTAGTTTTTTTTGTTAAAACGACGTTGTTTTTTAAAGCATTATGCCATTTGTATAAATCTTCAATGGTAGAATGAATATCTCCCTTACCTATACTATACCAATGTTCATTATTGTAAGGGAGGTGTTGTTGGGTTGTTCCCCAATCTGCCCATTTTTCACCGTCTATATTGTAATAGTATCCATGTGCAAGACGTTCTGTACTAAAATTGATGCTTTTATACCCTGTACTTTTCATCTGTGCAGGTTCAAATAAATGTTCCTTCAGAAAAGAACTATAGGTTTGCCCTGAAACCAACTCCAATATAACCGTTAACATGATGTAGTTGGCATTTGCATATTGGTACTTTTTACCAGGTTTGGAATGTAATTCTGATTCAAAAAACTCTTTTAAAAACTGTTCTTTACTTGCCTCATCATATCTAAAACCTCCCGTTCTATTAGAAACTCCTGAGGTATGCGTTAATAATTGATGAATAGTTATATCCCTTTTATCAATAGGTGTCTGGGTAAAATATGAGCTTATTTTATCCGATGTTTTAATTTTTCCTTGTTCTACAAGTTTTAAAATTGCAGATGCCGTAAATTGTTTGGTTACAGAACCAATATTAAAAACGGTTGATGGTGAATTGGGTATTTTATTTTCCCTATCAGCCCATCCATATCCTTTGGATAAAATAATTTCTCCTCTTTTTGAAACTAAGACAGCTCCAGAAAAACCATTCGTTACGCTCGACTCTAAATAAGAGTCAATTTTATTGATGAGCTCTTTATTCGTATTTTGGGAAAAAGCGCTTATCGTTGAAAACGTGATAAAAGTGAAAAATAATGTTTTAATAGATAAATTCATTTTATAATTGTTTGTATTCTTAATTGATTGGTTATAAAATTACAATGATTTTAAAAGTAAAAAGTTTACTTAAAAAACCAGAACTAATTAGAATTATCAAAATGACTTAAAAATAACAGAGTGATTATTGGAAACAAACTCTTGAAGGATTTCTTGAGATATCAATCTAGGATACGTCATAACCAATAAATCAATTTTACGATCATCAATACTTGATGGCACTTTATATTCATGCTGGTTTAATTTAAACCCTAATCGCTCATAAAACTTAATTCTTTTTGTATTAATTGAGCTATCTGGTAATTCAACTTCTAATAAAGTGGGCTTAGAATTTCTTTTAATAGATTCTTTTAAGATTTTGGCTCCATAACCGTTATTCCTTTTCGACTTAGTAACCGCAAAATGATCGATGTATTGAAAATCTTTGAAATCCCACCACATAATGAACCCTATAAACACATTCTTTTCAATAAATACATCAAACTTGTAAACAGGGTTCTTTAATAGATGGGATTGGGCCTTTAATGTTCTTCTCTCATATACTGGAAAGGCTTCTTCATATAATTTCCAGGCTGATGTGAAGAAGGGATTATCAATATCGATTAAATTAAACTGTGTCATTTACAAATGGACATTATAAAAGTTACTTGTTTGAATACTCAACTAGTTCCTCGTTATACACAAAATCATCCTGCTTTTGAGTTAGCTTAATGAAGTTTTTAACCTTAGGTGCATAAAGCCAAACTTCATCTACAACTGCATTATAACCTCTAGAATTTGTGATTTTACCATTATAATGAATCGTGTACGCCATAAAGGTTCCGGCTTCTACTTTTTCTTCTTTATAGGATAAAATTTCAGCGTTTAGTTGTTGTTTTCCTGTTGTTCCATCTTGACTTGTCCAGTTTTCTTCATAAACCCACTTTTTACCTACTTTTAGAGGCCAATCGTATTTTGGTGTATTACTTACTTCGGGTTTTACAATTTCTGTAACAGGAATCGTATCCTTCCCAATAGTCATTAGTAATTCACCATTAACCTCAATTATTTCCCGTTTATCTCTCCCTTCAGACCTTACCTCACCTTTGGTAGTTACTCCTTTATACTTCCATACCCATTTTTCTCCTACTTTGTAATCTGAAATGGTTGGCTGTTTTGCAAAATCAGGATTCGTCCAATTATTACACCCACTAAGCATCATTAATGCCAAAAATAATTTGATATAAATCTTCATCTCCTTAAATTGAATAATTTGTTACGAGACAAAACTAGCACTATGGCTGATCGTACTAGTTCTATTTTTTAAATCCGAACTAATTAGCTTGGTTTGACCTAAGGTAGCTATTGGGCGTTGTACCTTCTATTTTTTTAAAAAAGGTATTGAATACTGTTTTAGAATTAAAACCACTGTCGTATGCTACAGCCATTAAGGTTAAGCCTTTGTATTCTTCAAGAAGTACTCGTTCTTTAAATTCGTTTACTCTATAAGAATTCACATATTCTGAGAAGTTTTTTTGAAATCCTAGGTTCAATAATTGTGAGACATAATTGGCAGGAAGTTCTAGGTAGGAAGCTAAATCCTTTAATGATAAGTCTGGATTTAAATACAATTTATAATCCTCCATAATCAGCTCTAGTTCTTTGCTGTAATTTTTAATTTCGTCAGTATCCAGTAATGATTGTTTATACTTTTTATTCTGTTTATAGTTTACATTATCAGGAATTGCTTTCAACATTATTTCTTTAAACCCTTTGTGATTTTTTACAGGTTTAAGAATTGGGGATGGATTTAATAATAAAATTAAAGGTAAGCGGCTATGGTATGCTTGTGTTACTAAATCAACTACCTTCTCATTATTTCCTAATAAGGCATTAACTAATATCAAAAATGTAAATGCCTTATCTGCTAGTGGTGTTGTTAAATAGGTTTCTAATTCTTTTAATCCATCATTGCACTTTTCCGTTTCATTGAGCTTTGCATAACACATAGTTTTACCTCCTAATTTGGTGAGGTCTTTCACAGAAACTCCTTCAAGTGAACCGAAATATGTCAAAGCTTCATTTGGTTTGCCCGACATTAATAAACAAATCCCTATATAAATTGGAGGAAAGGGTAACATTGGATCTAGCTCCAATGCCTTTTTTAAGAAAGGTATTGCAGTGCTGTAATCTTCTTGTAAGTAATATAAAAACCCCTTATAGTGATGGTTGATAGCGGCATAGGGGTCTAACTGCAAAGCTTTGTCAAGATAATTACGTGCTGCATCTAATTTTCCTTCCACTGTCAAAAAATTAGAAATAGTTAAGTAAATATCGTCTGCTTGTTGAATCTCCAAAGCCTTATTGGCATGTTCGAAAGCTTTCTTAAGATTCCAGTTTTGCCAACATTCTATCCAGGATAAATTTAATTGTACTCTTGATGAATTTGGATTAAGAGACATTGCTTTTTCAAAAAACGGTTGTGCTTTTTGAAAAGCTTCAAATGCTGGCAACAATCCCATAGTTCCCATAAAGGTATAGGCTTGATTAATATCTAAATAAGGGTTTGCAAACTTTGGTGATTTCTTTATAATACTTTTAAAGATTTCGATAGCTTTTAATGAACTATCATAATCTAATTTCATTAAGTAATATCTACCTTTCAGATATTCCCTATAAATTTTTACAGGCACATCAATAGGTTCTACTAGCTTATCTTCTATCTCAATATGACCCACATGCTCACGTAATTTTTCTGCTATAAACAAGCTTATTTCATCTTGAATTTCAAAAATATCATCTGGATTTCTATCAAAAGTTTTTGACCAAAAATGAAAGTCCTCTAATGTATCAATCATTTGCACCGTAATACGCATTTTCTTTTTTGATGCTCTTACACTGCCTTCAATAAATGTAGCCACCTTTAATTTCTCTCTTATCTCATTAGCAGTTACTTTTTTGTTTTTAAAATAAAATGAGGATGTGCGAGAGGTTACAACTAAATCTTTAATTTTTGCGAGCGCATAAATAATTTCTTCTGTTAAACCATCACAGAAGTATTCGTTATCAATATTATTACTCAAATTAACAAATGGTAAAACTGCAATGGATTTATTTTTTATCATTTGTTTTTAATTTATCACAATCGTTTTTAAGATTAATCAAATTCTAATTTTGGTAAAACGTTGACTATATCGGTGGGCTTCCTTTAATTAGAACTGATTATTAGTACAATATTATCATTTTTTGACGGCCTCCCAAATTTAGGTGACGTTCATAACTAGAGAATCCGAGCTATTTTCATTCTTTTTAATGTATTCGTAGGTGGAAAAGAGAGAAGGTGATGGAAGTGTAAATACCGCAAATGAAGGAAGCATGTAATCAATCTCAAGATTGATTAGTAACAAATGTCATACATTTATACAACTAGAAAAAACTTAATTTCACATGGGTCTATTAAACAAAATATTAGGAAACGCGAGTGAGGTCTCATCCGAGAAACTCAACCAAAAATACGCTAGATTACTAATCAACGATGAGCAGATAGAACTCGGATTTACCTTGTTCAGGGATGTATTTATGTTCACCAATAAAAGGTTGATTTTAGTGGATATTCAGGGCCTTACGGGAAGCAAAATAGAATATAAATCCCTGCCCTATAAAAACATCTCTCGCTTCTCCTTGGAAACATCCGGAACATTCGATTTGGACGCAGAGCTAAAGATTTGGATTTCCAGTGAGGACACACCTAGTGTAAGTAAGAAATTCAATAAAAGCATAGATGTGTATGAAGTACAAAAATATTTAGCCACTAAAGTAATGTAACCAATTGTTATTAAAGCCATAATAAAGTAACACTAGCTTAGCCATATAAGTGGTTTATCATCAATAATTTTAGGCTTCCCTGATTAGAACAGTTTTTGTTTTCCAATACTTCATTAAGGTGACCTCATCCCATTGATAATGGCCGTGACGGAATTTTTTACTAACTTATGCAATAGTCACCCAAGTTGGGAGCAATCAATCCAAGGCGCTATATATTTCTGGGAAGTATTCCCACAAAGGCACAATCGATATGATTCTTGTGGGCATAAATTGAAAATGGATTAAAAACTAAAATTAGGCCGAACATTATAGATAAAATAAATGTGATGCAAAACACATGAATTTCCAGAACCACTTTAAGAAAATTCTGATATATGCTATTTATCAGATACCTATATACCTTATACCTGTTCTAGGGTTTGGTCAGGACATGGATAATGAAGATGATGTAAAGAAAATAATTGGGTATCCACTTAATAGTATTGAGCTTCGTCTGGACGGGATTGTGGATGAAGAATTTTGGACTACTATTCCGGCTAATGGCAATTTCTCTATGCAAGAACCCAAAGAAGGGGCTAAACCAACAGAGCAAACGGAAATACGAATTGCCTTTGATAGCCAAAATATTTATATCGCAGTTGTTTGTTATGATAGTAGTCCTTCCGATATAAAGACTTTTCAAAAGAAAAGGGACGCATCCTTAGAGACAGATGATCGCTTCAGATGGATTTTTGATACATTCATGGACAAGCGAAGTGCCTATTTTTTCGAAATAAATCCCTTGGGATTACGCGGAGATGGTCTCATTTCTTCAGGCCAGGGTCAAACCTTGAACAAAGACTGGGATGGTATATGGAATGCATGGACTTATATAGGCGATTTTGGTTGGTCTGCAGAAATCAAAATCCCTTTTCGCAGCATAAACTTTGATCCGAAAAGCGATGTTTGGGGAATTAATTTTCAAAGAACCATACGTCGTAAAAACGAAGAACAATTATGGACAGGTCATCGCCGTAACCAGGGATTGTTACGACCGCAGAATGCCGGTATTCTTACGGGGCTAGTTGGTCATTCGCAGGGGTTGGGTTTGGAAATTATCCCTTATGGCATTACCCAGTCCAGCAAAGTATATGATGAGGAGAAGGCTGAGTACAGCAGTGCTTCTTCTATGGACCTTGGGTTTGACCTAAATTACAATATTACATCCCAATTGAAAGCATCTATAACCTACAATACCGATTTTGCACAGACCGAGGTGGACAATCGACAAATAAATCTTACTCGTTTTCCTTTGCGATTCCCAGAGAAAAGAGATTTTTTCCTAGAGGGATCCTCAATTTTGGAATTTGCGCCATCAAGTAATGTAGACCCTTATTTTAGTCGCAGAATCGGACTGGTGAACGGGATACCTATCCCTATTAAGTATGGAGGTCGTCTTATAGGAAATATAGGTAAGAGCAACATTGCACTATTGCATGTACGTACAGGAAGGGAAGGAGAACTGAATCCAGAAAATTTTTCAGTGGCCAGATATAGAAGAAATTTTTGGAAGGAGAGTTCTATCGGCCTAATATATACCCATAGAAGCACCGAAGACGATATATTATTTGGTAACCCAATTCAAGATAGAAATACATGGGGTACCGATCTAAACTTAAGTACTTCAGAATTTCTAGGAGATAATACACTACAGTTCTCAGCCTTTTTTATTGCGCACAACCCCGCTTTACCCTCGGATGATTCCACCTCCATATCTGATAGATCAGTCCGGGGGGTTCGTTTTAATTTTCCCAACCAACCTTGGTCTGCTTGGGTTTCATATAGGGAATTTGGAGATGAGTATGATCCAGCAATCGGGTTTAACCAACGGAACGGTTTTAAAAGGTTGCAACCGGCAATTAACTATGCTCCCCTATTTGAAAAGAGTCAGTTTATCAGAGAAATAGAATGGGGCGTTTATTATGAGTATCTCACTTCATTGGAAAATAAACTTCTTACCGAAAATCTTCGGTTTAACTTGGGAACGATCAGATTTGAATCTGGTGATAATTTAGGTGTTGAAGTCTCTAGGGGCTTTGAATTCCTTAATGAAGACTTTGATATTCTTGGTGACAGTACGGTTATTGTAGCTCCAGGGAAATACGTTAATTGGGGTTACGAATTGCAGGCATCTTCTGCATCCTTTCGCAAGGTATCCGGATCAATTGGTTATGAAGCCGGAGGATTTTGGGCCGGAAATATTAGAAGGCTGGTTATGGGCCTAACCATTCGACCAGCACTTGGTATTAATCTAAGCAGTGGGTACACGCATGCCCAAGTAAGTGCTGAAAACAGTGGATTTAGCACCAATTTATTCCAGGTAGATCTTGGGCTTGATTTTACACCCGATATTTCACTTTCGTCCAACATTCAATTTGATGATATAAGTGACATTCTTGGGACCAATACCCGTTTTAGATGGATAATTACCCCTGGTACCGACATTTTTTTTGTGTACAACCACAATTGGCTAAACAACCCAACATTGAATAGAAGGCTTTTTACAACACAACAGGGAGCGGCGATGAAGGCGGTTTACACCTATCGTTTTTAGGTAGGTAATGGATTTACAGACTGTTGAAAATCAAATAACCAAGGCTTTTGCATTTTTAAGAAATAAATTAGAAAAAAAATACGAGTCGATTTTGATGCTTATTTTCAGCTAAAAGACTAAAAAAATAGCATAAGATCATTTTAACAAAAAAAATGCTATTTATTCCTCAATCAATTATGCGTTAAATTTCTACGACCTATTTTACCCCAATTTCCAAATAACCCAATAAACATAGGCTTTCATATTTCTGTATCCAAAAAAATAAGCTCAGAAAACAGTCGACTGATACAGTACAAACTAGAAAAAATAAAAAGATGCTAGAATATTTTAAGCATCCTTACCAATCATCCTAATAAATGGTTGTTCCCCGTGAAAAATAATGAGTACCATCAGAAGACCTATGACAATTAAAAATGCAATTTGAAGTTTAGAAAGCAATAGGTTCATACTTAATGCCTTATTGGATAAATAGGTCAACTGACGCGCTTCAGAAAGCTGCACTTTGGAAAGTTTATCAAGATTGTTGCTAATTTTTGTAAATAGTGCACTGAATTCTTTTGAAGGTCCCATTTCAGCAGACGCTTGTATCTTAGACCATCCATTTTCCAAGGATTGTAATTCATTATAGTTTTCCTTAAGCAGTTCAAAATGGACCGCTTCATTGGGTGTTAATTTAGTTTTAGAAAAATTCTCCAGAAGTTCCGTTATACTTTTACCATTGGCATCATGGGCTGCATTCCCTTCCGCTGAGGTCATCTCCAACTCTATCTGGTGAAAAAGGTTGTTAAGTCTATAGATATACTCAAGGGCAACCACCCTATCTTCAAAAACTGAATTCACGGTATGGTCCGCAGTAGAGAAGTTTCTACTGTTTAATACATTGGATGTAAGCACCAATAAAAATGCTATTGCCAAGATAAAACCAGTATTAAGACGCTGTTTTAAGGTCAGTTTTTTAGACATTCTTTTGTTTTATTAGGGTTTACATCGAATTATCAAATGCATATTAAGTTGTACACTTAGAATTAAAAAATCCGTCCAGTCCTTAACTAACTTGAGCCACTAAAACAACTCGGAACTGGACGGATTAAACCAACCATTTAAATACTAAATTCCCCTAAGCTCTCCTGATTCAAGTGCATCCCTTAAATCTGCAGATACAACGGTATGCAGACCAAAAAATCGTCCTCCATCAGTCCTTTTGATCTTAGCCTGTAAGGTACCGTCCTTTTTTTCCTTTATGGACGTAACTACCACTTTAATTCCTTCCATTTTTTTATAGTTGGCAATACCCCCGTTTTTAATAATAGTGTTCGCTCTTGGAAAATCTATATGCTTAAAACTAGGAGCGTCCGGACGCCCAATCCTAAGTATATCCCCCTCCTTTACTTCTTTTAGAACTTCGGGACTGCCACTTTGCGCATTAATGCCTAAGGTTGCCACCATGAATAAGACTGCAAAAAATAATTTTTTCATAACTGTGTTTTAAAGGTTTTTAATCAATTTTTTCGTTTTTTATAAGAGCTTCAGAATTTCATTAATATCCTTTTGTTTTATTAAAGAATATCATGAAACGCTTATAGCATATTTATGGGTCTGGAGCAAAGGTTATGCCATGGGCAAGGCGCATTTTTAACCCATATGCTAAACACTTGAAATACAAGGAGTAATAACATCCGTAAAGTATAGAGTCTGAAAATTTAATTGGGGAATTTCTCCCCAAATGGGATATTTTTCCCCAGTTAGTATTTGAACCATTGGCAAGGATTCGATTTGTCCTTACCAAAAATTTGGGCTCAACCTAGTATTTGATTTAGTAGTATAAAGATTATCTGACTTTATTTGCTTGGATTATTTACCTTCTTAAATGGTTTTGGGTTCTATAAATTTTTATTCATAATTAAGGATGTTGATTGAACTATCCCCTATTCCATGATAGCTCTACTTTTGTTACCGTTTTTCTATTGCTTTTCTAATAATTAAGACTCCCATTTGACGGCCAATAACCAAAACAGTGGAGTGAAAATCGATAAATCCCATGTCTTCTAGTATTAGACTAACAATCTTCAATGTCATTATGTAAAAATTGATATAGTCATCAATTCCTAAAAAATTTAACAATATACTTAAACAAATTATTGATAATTAGTTCGATTTCTACCCTTTTAACATCCAATTAATTTTGTAACTTATACCAGTTAATTCTCTTACACTAAAATCATGGCAAATTTCAATCTTAAAATCAACGGGAAAACCGAGCAATTGGATGTTGACCCCACTACACCCATGCTTTGGGTATTGCGAGACCATCTAAAATTGGTCGGTACAAAATACGGTTGCGGCATCTCACAATGCGGTGCATGTACCATACACCTTGATGATAATGCCGTACGCTCCTGCCAATTGCCCATTTCGGCAGTAGGAGATCAAAATATTACTACCATCGAGGGCCTATCCGAAAAAGGCGACCATCCGGTGCAACTGGCATGGATGGAAGAAGATGTGTATCAATGTGGATATTGTCAGGCTGGACAGATCATGAACGCTAGTGCTTTCCTTAAAAAGAATCCGAATCCCACCGATGAGGAAATCGAAGGAGCTATGAACGGAAATATTTGTCGTTGCGGCACGTATACCCGCATTAAGAAAGCTATCAAGACTGCTGCAGATTCTAAAATCGCTTAAAAATTGCTAGGTACATCAAAAAAAAAATCATGACACGGATAAAAACTCAATATAATCGTCGTTCCTTCATAAAGGTTTCAGCCGCCGCCGGTGGTGGTATGCTAATAGGTTTTAGTTGGCTTAACGGCTGCAAGCCAAATACACCGGAACCGGAGCCCGGAGTGGCAATGCCTAAAGAATGGTTCGAAATCAACGGATATATCAAAATTGGGGATACGGGTTTAGTTACCATTTATTCTCCCAATCCGGAAATAGGACAAAATGTGCGGACTTCAATGCCGATGATAGTAGCTGAAGAATTGGATGTGCCTTGGAAAAATGTCGTGGTTGAACAAGCACCCCTAAACACAGGATGGTACCAGAATCAATTTGCAGGCGGAAGTTTGTCAATTCGTTTAAGCTGGAATGCACTGCGAATGGCTGGTGCTACGGGCAGAAGAATGTTAATGGAAGCTGCAGCAAAAGAATGGGGTGTTCAGGTGTCGGATTTGAACGCTAGCAATGGAGTAATTAAAGAGAACACTGGAGAACGAACTGTTACCTATGGAGAGATAGCCTCCAAAGCTGTAGGAATTGAAGTCCCTAAGGAAGTGGAACTTAAAGGAGTCAAAGACTTCAAATTAATCGGTACAAGTATCAAGAATGTAGATGGGAAGAAAATAGTTACGGGCCAACCCCTATTTGGACTTGATTTCCATAGGGATGGTATGCAACTGGCAATGATTCAGCACCCTCCTGCTTTTGGCATGACCGTCAAAGACTTCAACGAAGCGGAAATAAAAAGTATGCCTGGGGTCAAGGATGCCTTTATTGTTGATACCACTGTTGAAGAACCTGGTGGGTTCGACGAAAAAGGTTTTAAACAATTAATTGCCATTGTAGGCGATTCTACCTGGGAATTAATGCAGGCCAAAAAGGCCCTGAAAGCTAACTGGGAAACTACCGGAGAGTTGGAAAGTTCCGAAATGCATATAAAAAGACTGGAAAAAGCCTTGGTATCAGGGGAGGTAATGGAAAGTAGAAAGGATGGAAACCCGGAAGCCGCCTTTAAAAAAGCGTCCAAGATCATTGAAAGAACCTACAGTGCCCCTTTCATTGCGCACAATACATTGGAACCCATGAACTTCTTCGCAAATGTCACGGCAGATTCGGCAGAACTTATTGGTCCAACGCAAACTCCTGAAGCCCTGGAAGGTTCAGTAGCCAAATTATTAAACCTGCCGCTGGAAAATGTAACAGTAAATATGACCCGTATAGGCGGGGGTTTTGGGAGAAGGCTTTATGTACATTTTGGAGTTGAAGCAGCTGCTATTTCCAAAAAAATAGGGGCTCCCGTTAAACTTATATATAGCAGGGAGGATGATATGACGCAGGGAACCTATCGCCCTACCTATCGTTCTGTCTATAAAGCAGGTCTCGATGAGAACAATAATCTAATCGCTTTCACCGTAAAGGGTGCCGGATTACCAGAAGGTCCTGTATTTCCAAACCGATTCCCTGCCGGGGCGGTTGAGAATTATTCGGCCGAAAAAATCAAGGCGCCAACCAATGTTACCACAGGAGCCTGGCGGGCACCAAGATCTAATTTTACGGCGGGGGCCGAACAAGCATTTCTTGACGAAGTGGCGGAAGCCGCAGGCAAAGATCCTATAGATTTTCGTTTGGAATTGTTTGATCGTGCCATAAAAGACCCCGTAGGGGAGAAACATGAATACGAAGCGGAGCGGTATGCAGGAGTATTGAAACTGGTCAAGGAAAAAGCTAATTGGGGAGTACCAAAACCAGATGTTCATCGTGGGGTAGCCGCTTATTTTTGTCATTCGACCTATGTTGCTGAAGTATTTGATATGGTCCTCAACAATGGACAACCTGTTGTGGAAAAGGTATGGTGTGCCGTGGATTGTGGTATTGTGGTAAATAAAGATGCAGCCGAGAATATGATTCAAGGTGGTGTTATTGATGGTATTGGACATTCCATGTATAGCCAACTAACCTTTGAAAATGGGGCACCCAACCAAATGAATTTTGACAAATATCAGTTGATCAGACATTCACAGGCACCAAAGGAAATTGAGGTCTTCTTTGTGGAAAACGAAATTGACCCAACGGGATTGGGAGAACCAGGTCTGCCGCCTGCTATAGGGGCTTTGGCCAATGCCCTGTACAAAGCAACGGGACAGCGGCACTATCATCAGCCGTTTGTAACCGAAAAACAAGTAGTGGGATAAGAAAGTTGGATTTGGTGAAATTCCCGTATCTGTCTTATAAATTGTTATTATAGAAGCCTGTAAGTTTTAATTTGAAAATAAATATCTAATATCAGGATTTGAGCACGCATCCATCAAGGATTATTTATTCTATATGAACCAATATAGCCATTATTATATGCTACATTTTGTAGCGAGCAGCCAAAAAAAAGCTACATTTAACTAAAGTATTCCCTTTTCCTTAAATAAATTATAGATCATTGTTTTTTCTAAAAAATTAAAGGAACGATCTCTAAACCAATCGTGTATGGCAATCACTTCATTCTCCTTTTCAGCTCTACGCAAAATCTCATCGGATACAATATGCCAATACACCCATCTATTTGTGGCAAGCGCATACCCTATCTCGTCGTTGATCAAAGACTTTACTGGTTTATTTCTTAATCGAACCCCATTATCCAAAATTGCCAAAGTCTTGGTAAGGCGAACCACTTCCGAAAAAGAATACCTGTAAAAATCACCAAATCCGTTTTGACTTACATTATATAACTTATCCCCTACCTTTAAATCTTCCATAAAAAAAGGAAACAAAAATAAAGGTCTATCCCACTTAAATAAAGTTTAGCTACCAGAACTTATAAACAATGCCTAATTAGGACAATACTTAGATATATATAATGATTTGATTTTTCACTTATATCCATCGTCCCATTTTTTACATTTCCATAGCAACCATTTATTCAATTCGTTTACATTTGTCCCTATAAAATCTATTATAATGAATATTGAAAGGGAATTGGGCAAAAGAAGCAATCACCAATGTGAGTTATGTACCAGTACTGAAAAATTAAGTGTATTTGAAGTTCAACCACCAAAAAAAGAAGGTTTGGAAGCTAATCTTTTGGTTTGTGAAGTTTGTAAGGATCAAATTGAAAACCCGGATAACACAGATCCCAACCACTGGCGAAGTCTAAATGATAGCATGTGGAGTGAACATACGCCGGTAAAAGTTATCGCTTGGCGAATGTTAAGCAGGTTAAGAAAGGAAGGATGGCCTCAAGATCTGCTGGATATGATGTATTTGGAGGAAGAGGATTTGGAATGGGCCAAGGCCACAGGTGAAGGTGCACCTTCCGAGAATCAAATTATACATCGTGACAGCAATGGTGCCGTTATTGAAGCAGGTGATAGTGTTGTCCTTATCAAGGACCTACCTGTAAAAGGGTCTAGTATGGTTGCCAAAAGAGGTACGGCCGTAAGGCGTGTTTCCCTTGATCATGAAAATGCGGAATACATAGAAGGAAAAGTTGATGGCCAACAAATTGTTATCCTGACAAAATTTGTAAAGAAAATATAGTACCTGCTTACCAATAAATGAATTGTGCATCCTAATTCTCAATCATATTACTTAAAGTCCACTACTGGAATATACTTTTAGATTTCTAATATAAAATGGTTCATGGCAAATAGAGACCCCTATGCCGCACTGAGATATAAGGAATTCAACGTTTTTTTGTTGGTCAGGTTTGCCATGGTCTTTGCTTGGTCCATGCAATTTGTGATTATAGAATGGGAGGTGTATTCCTTGACCAAAAATCCCCTATCCCTGGGAATAATAGGACTTATGGAGGTTATTCCCGCAGTATCGTTGGCATTGTTTGCCGGTCATATAGTGGATCAAAAGGAAAAAAAGGGATTGCTTCTTAAATGCATTTTAGGCTTTTCGATTATAAGCTTGGGATTGTTTTTGCTCACCTGGCCACAAATTGTACAGGATTGGTCCAAAAACTCGATTTTGTATTCCATTTATTTTTTAGTGTTTCTAGGTGGTATTGTAAGGGCATTTTTAGGGCCCACCATATTTTCGTTATTTGCATTGATCGTCCCCAAAAAAGTATATCCCAATGCCGCTACTTGGAGTAGCTCAGCTTGGCAAATGGCGGCTGTTCTAGGCCCCGCTTTAGCCGGATTTAGCATTAATTTAATAGGTGTGCACTGGTCCATGTGCCTCATTTTTGCCTTTTCTTTAATGGCGCTCCTTATTTTAACCAAAATTAAAAAGAAACCTATTTTGAACCCCAATATCGGGGAACCAGTAATAAAAAGCTTAAAAGAGGGGGTGAAATTTGTATTTGGCACCAAAATTATTCTGGGAGCCATCACTTTGGATATGGTTGCCGTACTTTTTGGTGGGGCCATAGCCCTATTACCCATTTATGCCCAAGATATACTAAAAGTTGGTCCGGAGGGATTTGGAATTTTACGTGCAGCCCCAGCCGTGGGAGCCTTGATAATCATGTTTACCTCCGCCTATTTTCCGTTAAACAAACATGCAGGTTTAAAACTTCTGGGATCCATTTTTGGTTTTGGCCTCTGTATAATTGCCTTTGGACTTTCCACTTCGTTCTGGATTTCCGTAATAGCACTTTTTTTTAGTGGTGTTACCGATGGAATATCCATGATTATTAGACAAACTATTTTACAATTAAGGACACCAGATCATATGCGTGGCAGGGTAGCTTCTGTGAATTCTATGTTCGTTGGATCTTCCAATGAGCTGGGAGCTTTTGAAAGTGGACTAACGGCCAAATTGATGGGTACGGTCACCGCGGTCGTTTTTGGTGGCTGTATGACCTTAATTACGGTAATATTCACTGGCGCTATCTCCCCTACTTTTAGAAAACTGGATTTGAGAAAAGATTTGGAGGAACATGAAAATGGTAATGATTAGGCACAGGCGTGGAAAGTTGGATACTAGATGTGAGACACTAGAAGTTAGATATTGGAATTAAGACTTGCACATTTAACTTTCTCCTTGCCTACTACAACTGCCAACTGAAGACAATTCAATCTCAGTACTCAATAACGTGAGTTCGATATGTATTTTATTTAAAATCAGTTGT
>TARA_R110002020_G_scaffold48664_2_pt1 | contig 32989 bp, 47 predicted proteins | sample TARA_R110002020 | Tara Oceans TARA_R110002020 (sample SAMEA4396489) | marine metagenome | biome: Westerlies Biome; feature: [MES] marine water layer (ENVO:01000295) within the mesopelagic zone...; material: water (ENVO:00002006), including particulate matter (ENVO:01000060) such...
ATTTGTGTACTGTATGATCACAGCGCAATTATCTACGGTTGGGGCTAACGTATGCGCTCCACCATTTATTGCTTGTTGAATATTGCCGTTATCTTGATCGGGCGTATAAGTGCCTGAAGATTTTGTCCCTGCATCATAGACGGTTGTTGAGTAGCCTTTGGTTAGGTTGTCAGCAACGTCTGCGAATAGAGTGTCTGCGTTATATGCGGCGACATCACTTCCAATAGCCACACCCATTGTTGTTCTTTGTGCGCTTGCGTTAGCATCGTCCATAAGAGCCTTGCCAGCAGTTGTAACATCAATGACCTGAGCAGAACCACTTCCCGTAAACTCAATCATTTTGCCAGCGGCAGAAGTCAATCCAGCAATAGCACTCAACTCTGGATCACTAGATGCTGATCCTGTTGCGCCCGTTGCACCTGTAGAACCAGTAGCCCCCGTAGCCCCGGTTGCTCCTTGAGTACCAGACCTACGTATTGTCCAATCATTGAGTGTGCCCGAACCACCGATATTATCGACTGTCACAGTCATCGTTGTTGATGAATAGGATGCAATTGGTCCATTCATGTAATTTACGGTAGGATTGGCATTTGATGTTGCAATTACCCAATCACCAGCGACAAACCCCAAACCCGCCGCAACTGTGAATGCTTTACTCCCAGTTCCTATCGCCAGAGATGTTGTGCTAGATGCTCCAGTTAAAGTTGCGGCAGTCGCGGCGGCTGAAGTAGCCGAACTTGCCGAAGCTGTCGCGCTTGTACTTGCAGAGGAACTACTTGACGCGGCGGCAGTTGCTGAACTTGCGGCAGCAGTTGCAGAAGTCGCGGCGGCAGTTCCTTGAGTTGCGGCGGCTTCTATTTCTGCTGTTGTTGCTCCCAATGTCATTCCACTAGAACTACTTAGCATTAATGTTTTTGCTGTAGATGTTCCTACAGGAAGATCAAGAGAATACGTGGCTGTATCAGTTGCAGAACGTCCAACTTTACGAGAGAAGTTTTCTTCTGCTTGTTGCCCAATAGCATATAACTTATCTAAGTCTTTATTTAGAGTTTTTACATTAAATGGACCTACAGGAAAATCTGTTGTTCTGGCAACAGGAATATCTCGCACAATAGTAACTGTAATATTAGATTGGGCTACACCTGCAGAAACAGTTCCTCCAGAAAACCCATCATCAACAGCAGTTCCTGAAATAGTATAATGAGTTGAGATTGTCTTTAAGGTGCTATCAAAATAAACCTTAATGTCACCTGTTTCATAATAAGGCCACGGAATCGTCCACGGACCAGTTGTTGACGAGCCGCCAACGGTGTATTGTACTCTGGGTGTTGCATCAGCAATTGTAATTTCAGCCATTAGTCTTTTCCAAGTGTTAGTTGATTTAAGCCCCGTTCTCCCATATCCATAAAGTAATCCAGATGTGCGACATTTGATAATAAAGCCAAATCCCTCACATGAGCATTCGTAGTCTTATTAATATTTCCTAGACCAGAATAATCATACATTACATCACCTAAATCTCTCAGTTGATGCACAAAAGGGCCACCAAGTTGTTCTATGGCTCTTCCCGGTCTGGAAAGAGGATTAGAGAAGTTTTCGATTGCACGGCCAATGTCTGAGAAATATCCCAGTATTCCAGAGCGTTCTATACCGCGCATAAGAACATCTCCAGATGATTGAGGCATATGAACATTATTTTGCTCACGCCTGATTTGATCGATCATAATACCAAGACCAATTAGCATGGTTGCCCCTGTAAGGGTGCTTTTGTCCATATGCTGTAATCCCGGAATTAAAATGCGTTGGGTTGCCGCAATACCAAAGCTTTTAAACTGAAATACCATTCGAGAAAGCTCTGGTGAAACAAAAATACTCTCGACTGTTTCAGCCGCCTTTTGAGCAAATGGGTTTTCAAGACCTGCGGCAAATTCTTTTGCTCGTGATTTAACACCTTCTGGGACCATGTTTCGTAAACCACCACCAATTGTACTTGGAAGGTCTCCCGCTCCCGGTGTCACAATAATAATATTGATTTCTTTCCCTAATGCGGCTTGATAAAGTTCTGCCGCTTGCTTGTTTTCCCATAATTGCGTTCGAGCAATACGTGTATATGTTTGTTTTAAAGCGTGTTTCTCTATCTCAACATGCATCTGTTTTGCAGAATTTGCGTCAATACCAGCCCTTGCTAACCGAGTAGACGCTCCTTTTTGTCCTCTTTTACCTCCTTTAGCAACAATAGCAATGTCATCGATCATTTTAGAACCAGCAATTAACCCTGCCATTGTCTTTACACCAACATTCCATTGATTCATTAGGGAGACATTAAAGAACATCTGAGTCGCATTCCCCATAGCCCTCTCCATAGGGTGTCGAACAGAGATACTCTCTCCCAAATCAGCAAATAAGGCCGCACGGAGGGATAAGAAATCGTCTAAAGCTTCTCCTGCTAAATTAGCGTCTGCTTTTCCTAATTTAAGAAGCTTCATATTATTAGCTAAAGCCTCATGGAGCGTTCCGAATAAACGTCCAAAACCATCATGCATAACTAATCGACCAAGATCAGGGACAGCCGCCATTGCCCCTGTAAGCATTGTCATGGCATTAAACCCTCTTGCCATACGCATACCGCGATTAGTCCAACTATCAGGATTATCAGGAAGCCCGTATGTTCCTCTAGCACGATCCCTAAGAACAGTTAAATCTTCCAAGGCTTGTTTTTCAGCCTTGTTTAACTCAGCAATACTTATACTTTGGTCATCCCCGTTCCTAACATTGGCCCGTCTTGTGTTAAACTCTCCTCGAACACGATCAAAATGTGGGTGTAAATCAATAGAGCCAAATTTCCGTACCATTTCGACATCTGTTCCCATACGCATTGCGTAATAACGTCCCAAAGCAAACATGTTATTTTCTAGGAATGGCTCTAAAGCAATGTCATTTATATCACCTAATGTTCTTTCCCTTAAAGAACGAGCGACACCAACAGGATCAGTATCTATTTTAGAATAAGGAACCTCACCCATAATTCCCATACGAGCGGCCTCTGCATTCTCTTTTGAGTAACCATGTCGCCCAAGAACCTCATACCAATGAGCTTTACCTTCTGGCGTATCCATGTAGTCACGCCGATATAAGCGATTCACAAAATTATCTTTTACAACTAGATTGTCTGCTTCTACTATTCTTTTTTCTAAACTGGTTACTTTAACTTTAAGTTTATCTATTTTCTCATCTAATGCTCTTATTGCATCAGGTGTCATTCTTTTTGATTGTGTTGCTTTTTGATGCATCTCTAAACCAAGGTCTTTTTCTACCCGTACTAGTTCCCGTCTTTGTAAGATTGAAAACATACGCAAACCTTTAGCTTCGTTTGCTAATGGTGCAAATACATTTTTATCCCATAATGTTACTGCCTGAAGAACTTCAGGAGGAAAGTTAGCCTCATCTGCCTCTCCTAATCGGCGTTTAGCTTTAGCAATTTCTTCAAGAAATTCATCTGGACTTAAAGCTTTGCCACTTCCTCCCTTTAAAACGTCCATACCTTTTTGCCTTAGAAAACCCTTTTGAGCATCACCAGCGACTCTAGCTCTATAACTTTGATAAATTGATTCAGTTTCACGCATTGCAGGAACAAGCCTTTGGCCGAGCCATCTGCTATTTACTACTCTATCTATCCCTACAGAGGAGGCTGATCCTTCAAAATTCTTTAATTGGAAATAAGGGCTTTCAACCAAATGACCGACCATTTGTCGTAAGTAATTGCTTTCGCCCATTAAAATACGTTTTACCGGATTATCGGGAAGAAGTTCTAATCCCCATGCTTTTGCCAATCGCTCCCCATAACCTTTATTATAACTAGGAGCAAATTCTCCTCCAATAATATTGGAAACAACATAAGGCTCATCTTCAGGGCGTATACGAAATTGTTCAGGCGAAACTGCCGCACCAGCCGATTGTGGTTGAGGTTCACCTTCAACTTCTTTTGATATTTTAAATGGTGGATTTTTTGGACTGCCTTTCTCTGCTCTTGCCACATTCATTTCTTTAACATGCTCTATGGCTAAAAATTCTTCTTCAGCAGATGAAGTTTTTGTTTTTAATCCCCTAATTAATCTTTGAGCTAATGTAATTGTTGTAATGCCCGTTATTCCCATGCCGAGAGATGCAACAGTCTCTTGATTTGTCCGAATAGGTTGGGTACTTCGTAATACAGCTTCGTCAACAACAGCACCGCCAACAGTGGCTCCTAATGCTGTAGGCAAAGTTGCACCTCCAGTTGCTATTGCCGCAACACCAGAAAAACCAGCTAATGAACCCCCCATAGCCCCCAAATAAAATGGGAGGCCAGCATTAATACGATCCATTTTATCTGATTGTTGCTCTTGCAACATACCAACTACTAAGTCTCTTTCATTAGGGGATTGAACATTACTTAGTATTCCGTGCCATTCAACTGGTAGAGCAATAACTTTATCGTCCATCATAGGATCATAACTTGGGCGATCACCCATATCATCTTGACCGCGAAATCCTAAAAGTCGGTCATTAATAAGAGAAAAATTATCATCCCCAGATAAGCTCATAATAATTTGAGCGAAACTGCTTTCCTCTAAAAACCCATGCTTTAAGGCATCAAGAGATTGTCCTGAAAATAATGGTACAGGTTCTTTTTCTTTTATTGTACCAATGGGGAATATTTCATCAACCATTAGCCATCCTTCAACAGTTTAGCTATTTCGCGTGACCGCATAGTATGGTTTTTTGCCCAAGCACTTTTTAATATTTCTTTACTGGCTTTTTTCCAATCTCTTGCTTTTATAAACAAAATTGTATCTTTAAAGCCTTTGATTTTTCTCTTTTTATTGCCAGCAAAATTAGACCATCCTACTTGATAAGCTACCGAAACTAATGCAGCTTTTCGATTGTTTGACATGGAATCAAATTGAAATCCATCATTTCGTCTAAAGTTACTTACCAAACGATCAACACGCATTCCTGTTAATGTTTCTGCGTCTGCTTCACTAATCGGGTCATTAAGATTGTTTGTAACTTTATTTAAAAACGCACGTTCATTTGGTTCTAGAAACTTTATATTTGTTCCATGTCCAATAACGTGACCGACTGAATCTTTTTTTAGCGTTGGAGTGAAACCTTCCTGAGTTGGCCTTTTTAGAAGATCAATAGCATATTGATTCGGACTTCCTTTTGCTATCCTAGTTTCTTGTTTTGTGTTCCCAAGATCAATAAACGGTTTTATTCGTTGTTTAATTTGCTTAACTGTTGAAGCTTTTGATTGTTTAATCTCATCAAAAACTCTTTCTCCGTGTTGTATTATACTTGGCAATACTGTTTTAACAGCATTAGGCATTTGCTGATTCATAAGAAGGCTTTGAGATTGTTTTATTCGATCTAAATAAAAGGCGGCTGTCTGTTCATTTAAAATTAAAGGCTCTGAGAATATATGTGATCTATCTTTATCATTATTCCATATAGTCGCTGTATAATGCCATTTTTTGCCTGATGATAAATCTGGTGTTAATTGTAATCTTTTATCATCCATTATATCATTAGGTTGACCAAATTCTTTAAAGCTTTCCTGTTTAAATCGTGTTCCAATTAAACTTTTTTCTCTATCCATAATTTGACCTAATAAACCTCCAAGAATAGGAGTAAGATTAGCGGCAATACTTGAATTTGTATGATTTTCTGGAGACATTAACATTAGACCATTTTCTCCCCAGCTACGAAATGATCCGTCTTGTTTTATATATGGTGCATAAGCTGATGCTCCCATATGATATTTATGTGTAGCAATACTAAATACTTGTTGCGCCACTTGCTCTTCTTCTAAACCAGAAGTTGTTAATAGAACTTGTGGCAATATTTTGTTTTTTAACTGTTCTGTGGTAGCTCTTGAAAGTGAAGTCGTGCTATCAAAAATATACAAATGTGGCGGCTGTCCCTGTAAAATAGCGTCGTTTTCATTTTTATCATTAGCCCACCATGTACCAGTTCGATTCCATAAATCAGTATGAGCTAATTTTTGATCAAACAATGTATGGATATAAGGTACAAAATTTTCTGTAATTTTTGTATCATTTTCTTTGTCGCGCTTTGCATCAAAACTTTGATTTGTATAATTTTTAAAAAAACTTTTAAAATCAATCTCGTTTGCACTTACTTTATCATTTAGAACACCAGCTACCTGAAGAAGATTATCTAAAAACTTTAAATCGTTTGGGTTAATGTCAATAAGCTCTCTTGAAGGTTGGGTTTGATGCCATATTTGAGCTAATAATTTTGCTTTCTGAGAATCGCCTCTTTTAACATCAGCAAGCATAGTTTCTATTAATGGTGTTAAATGATAATGTTCGTTAATTAGAGCAACATTATTTGCAACACCCTGTTCTGTATCAAGACTGAAATCGTTTTCTGGAATAGGATCATTTTTAAAACGGGCATTAGCCAATTTAACTAATGTATCAACATCCTTTTTAGTATATCTAACACCTTCGTTGACACCATTTTTTTGTTTTAACTCCAGACTATTTATGTCGGACCTTGAGACACCAATGGTTTTTCTAAGACGATCGTCATCAACTTTTTTAATCTGTCCATATAAACTTTTAGAGTTACCTAAAGCCCATTTTTGAAATTCAGTTCTATCGTTGACATCCGTATTTTTTGTTTCAGCGATTAATTTATCTAAAAATCGAGTTGATATATTACCCAATTCAATTTCGCGTTGAAACCAAGATTTTCCAGCATCTTTCGATGCTTTTTCCATTGTTTTTCTTATTTGTTTAATTTGTTTAAAAAGTGCTTTTTCTAGTTTATCATAATGTTTGGGATGTGATCGGGGGTTTATTATCCCCATAAGTTTTTCTATTTCGTCTGTTGTCCCGTTTTCTTCATCTACTCCAACAGCTTTTGTTATACTAAGATCGTAGTCTTCCCCAACTTGTTTTCTCCAGCTATTGTAACTGCTGGCAATTAACTTTGTATAAGTTGGGCTAACACGGGGGTCATTAATAATAAGTCCTAGTTCTTCAAATTTACTTTTAATTTGAACAGGAGACATAGTTGGTATATGGTCGCCTTCAATGGACGTAAGATTAAAAGCTGATTCAAGTCCAGATAAACGATTTTTAATTATTCTGGTTTCATCGTTAAACATTTCTGTATCTATTCGTTTTCTTTTAGATATTTCTTGACGAATAGTGGTAGCAATATTCTTTCGTTGTTTTTGATCAAGGGTAAACCCCATTTCTTCTGGCAACGAAATAGGGCCAATTCCAGTAATTTTTCCTTCCGTAGTCTCAATTTCATTAAGTGCGATTTCAATTTCTGGAGACATTTTTCGCACAGTTTGAAAATGAGACATTGCTAAATTTGTTAAAAAACTTTCTTGAATATTTTGCAACAATTCTGTCGCTTTGCTTTCTTTAATTAACTGGTTATTTTTTGCCCTAATAATATCATCGACAATAGTTTTATATTCATAAGTTAATTCTGCTGATAAATTTTCAGCTTCAAATTCACCGCCGTAAATATCAGTATTAAAATCACCTCCATCAATACCTGCTCCTGCACGCGCCGATGTATTTAATCGGGTAACTCTCGACCTAATATCTGTTGCAAAGTTATTTTGAAGTTTTTCTCGCTCTTGTTTTATATCAATCTGAAGAAGGCTACGCCGCCCTTGCTTATTAAAAATTTCACCATCTGTAGCAATTCTGGCTTTTATATCAGGATCAGAACTATTTAAAAATGTTTCTACAATTTTTTGATGCTGTTTATCCCATTCAGAGACTCTATTTGGATTATTCTGTAATTTTAACAAAAGATCATTAGAATGCTCCCTCATAGAACTTAATGTTGCAGATTGAACAGCTTGATTTTGAGCATCTATAAAACTACTTGTATAAATTTCTCCAGCGTCAGGAATCGAATGCCGCATAATTGTACCGTTAGGATTCATTGACATAGCGTTTTTACCGCTTGTCGATCCTTCGCTTTTTGCTGTAGCCGCCGCATCATTAAAAAATCTGTTTGCTAATGAACTTGTTTCATCAGCTATTTGTTTCCATAATCTGCTCTGTGCTTCTACACCACTAAAATCAACACTAGGGGATTGACGCAGATGGCTCTTTTCTTGAAAAGGTTTTATATCAGCCATCAGCTAACCACTCCTTTTGTTTTATTATAATCCATTGCTCCAGTGAGAAGACTACGACCTGCTGAGATAAATCCTGAATATTGTGCTGTTCTTCCACTAAGTTTTGTTTGTGCTATTTGGCTGTTAAATGCATTTATATCACCACGCCCTGTAATACCAATATTACGCATTTCACGTTGAAATGTACTTTCTCCTGTAGACAATAATCGTCTAATATTGGGATCATCGCGTCCTGTCGCACGAACTGTCGATTCCCATCTATTTTTTCGTTCTCTTAATTCATTCTGCTCCTGAAGAATTTGAATCTCACGTATATTCTTTTGATCTTGCAACTGAGCCATTTGCATTTGTGCAAGTTGATTGTCACTATTGCCGCCCATAACTGAACTAATAGCACTCATTCCTTTAAGAGCTAAACCCATATTTGCTTTTGTAAATAATGAAGTTCCAACACTTGCGACTTGGCCCCATCCCATATGTGCTGTCATACCTATTGGAGCCGCTCCTGCACTTGCCGCTAAACTCGCCCCACCTGTAAAATATGCTGTTGCCGCTATAGCGGCTATTGGGAGTACCTTACCCATTACGCTGTTACCTCCGCATAAAGACCGCGCACTGTAATTGGCAATGGCTGTCCCTGACTTATAATAATTGTTGGATCAGTTTCCCATCCAAGCATGAAGAATTGATACTCTCCTTCTGCCGCTGTTGGGGGGTCTGAAAAATCGTCATCACTCTGGACTACAATAAGGTTATTATTAGAAAGTGTAATTGACTGTGTGCCAAGTATTGAAATCACAACTCTTGAAATACGTTTTTTCTCGCCTGTGACCGCTCCAATAGACCGAATAACCGCGTCAACAGGCATTGTCTGGCAAGTAATATCGAAATTCATTCCAATTGTTGCGCCGTTTAAATATTCCAATGTTGTCGCTACACCACTTCCGTCTGTAGTATATTCTCCAGCATGTTGTGAGTTAGAATTGGTATTAGCCTGTATAACTGTATTCGGCAGATGGGCGGCTGTATATGTTTTTGTAATTTCCTTAACACTGATAGTGTCAAGCGTCCCGGCAAAGCTGGAATTGGCTCTCATCTGGACATTACTACCAGAACTCGCTGTGACATATTGAACAAATGTCCCGTTAGCAGAGACTGCCGTTCCTGTACCATCCTTTACACGCGGCGTTAAAGTTCCTGCTGTATAATTAGTTATAGTAAACTTTACTTCATATATCCTCCCGTTTGTTCCCGTAACGGCTTGTTCAAGATCACTATCACTTGATTGAGAGCCAGAACAAACTGCGGCATTATTATCTGCCGCATCAATCGTCCAGCCTGTACCTTTAGTCCAACTTGCATCTGTATCAAATGTTCCATTTGTGGTTCTGTCAGCATCAACAGCAAAAACCTTGGACGCATCCAGAGTTTCATCCCAATTAAACTCTTCAAGCCAGACAACTGTCGATCCATTAATAACACGCTCTACTGCGGCGAATACTTTATTTTCAACAGAAGTGACAGATTTAAAATTCCCTGTTGTTGTCCATAAACCCCATCCAGCTAATTCTTCGCTCCGAACAGAGTGGAATACTGCCATATCTCCGTCTGTTTTAACAAAGAAAGCATACTGTTCCGGTCGAGAATCTGTTCCTAAAATAGCTGTACTGTCTACACTAGTCCCAATTAAATGAGATGACCGCAATGACACTGCTCCAGATGTATAAGCTTGCTCTGTATCGTTCCATAGATATTCTCTTATAGTCTGACCTGTGCGTTGCATAAACAAAGTTGCGCCATCAAATTTTAAAGGATTAACTTTTTGAGAACACCCATAAGGAGTTTGCTGAATAAATGATATATTACTTGGTGTTAATGGATTAGCAGGACTTTGAGGCACATAAAGTTCAGCCCCATTTGTAAATATTTGCAGATTACGTGTTGAGATTAAATGACGCACTTCAGCAACGCGATCTCCTGTTACTGTTGTATCAATTGCTTCGTCATCCTGAACTGTCCCAATATCAAAATTAAAAAATGCATTTGTTTTTGAAGCCCATATACCATCTGGTCGGCTTGTCGAACCCCCAAAGAATAATCTTTGATCATGGAAACTAACAGAACGAGGATGACCGCGCTTTGTCGAAAATGTTTGTTCGTCCCAATCGGCAATTGCAGTAGTCGCGGCAAAAGTTTCCCGTATTGTAACTGTTACTTGTGTGGCACTAGAGTATCCGGTAACAATACATTCCTTACCCCCTCGCCGTATAATCGAACCAACATCAGCACTCGTCCAATGATCAGCACTTGTTGTTAATGTTACACCTGTTCCACTTGTCGCAGACGATGTTAATGTAACGCTATCATTAGCAAATTTATAATAAGGCTGGTAACGAGGCTGTCCTGCTGAATGTTCTTCAAAAGCAAAATTTGCCAAAGTAAAAGAACTGGCCCCTGTACGTAGTATATACTGAGGCCAGAAAGTTTGGTGGCAGACAATAATTGTATCAGCAGAAGATGTTAAAGTAAGTTCATTAATATTGGCTGTTAGCCAAGGACAGCTTGTAATAGTTTGTAATAAAGTTCCTGTTTCATCAAATATCATTAATTTTGTATTAGAGAACGCAAAAATATAGCTTTGGCCTTCACCAAAAGAATATTCATGCAAAACTGTTGGATTATCTAATACAGCCCGATATATTGTTCCCGGTCTACGCCTCCATCCTCCTTGGGCAAATAAGGCAATATTGCGTCCTTTTTTCATTCCTTGGAAATATGATTGTAGATCAGTACGCATCCGCATTAAGGGATCTAGCTCACCTGCGGTAAAACTGGTTTGAAGAGTGCGTAAGTTTGAGGCTGGCGTATCGGCCATTAGTATCTCGAATTTACAAGATTTTTACGTGTATTAATCGCTCTGGTTGTACGTTGTTGTGCTTCAACATTCGCACCTTTAGAATAGAAATATTCACCACGATTTTCATAGTGATCAGCCAGTTCGCCTTTCTGGGCGATTGATCCCGCAAAAACACCTGCTAGATCATATACTAAGGCACGAACAAAATAAGGGGGCCAATCTGCTGTTGCAGATCGATAAGTATAATCAAGAACAACAACATCATCTTCTGTTGCATTACAGTAAATTTTATCTTCATAAATATCAAATTTAATATTATTATCAATAACTTGTACGGCATGGAGAGCCAGCATATTAGGACTAGTTGGTTTCTGATATGCAGAATCCCATCTGCCGACAGGTGTATTCGTCAATCGTGAAAGTTGAACCTGACCAGAAGCAAAACGCCAGCGAACTCTAGTAAGAGCAGACTCGACAATCATTTCATAAATATTATCAGCAACCGTTGCTTCGGTAGATCCGTCATCAAAATCAGAGATAGGATTAGCACCGATAAGAACAAGTGCTTTTGACGCAACATCAATATCGGTTAGTGCCATTTATACCTCTTAAATAGAAGAATAGGAGGCAGGTTTCCCCACCCCCATATTCTATCGATCAGTCTGAGTCTGTCTCAGCTACAGCAGTTCCGTCACTTACATCGACGGTAGTGCCATCATTGCTTAAAACAGTCACAAAGCTCGTTGTTGGAGCGTTTGTATCCGCAACTATTATCATATCACGAACACTTAGCATATTTACAGAATCACCTGTGAAATACGCGGCAGTATTGACAGTTGCAATGGCATCAGTCGTTTTATAAAGCCATAAGGTCCAACCATCACTAGTTGCCAACATTCCAAGTCCAGAAGATGCATAAGCCATAATTTATTCCTTTCTTACGCTTCAGAAATTGAAATTTCGATGATGCCGTTTGCATCAACGAGTACGGAGCCTTGGCTCATCTTATTGACAACCAAGTGTGCCTGTTTACGACCATCCCAAGTAATATCCTGAGATACATCCTTACCAATGCCGTGACCCATCGATGTCGTATGATAAGCAAAGCATTTGCGAATGTTAGCGGCCACATCAAGACCAGAGAAGGTAAACCAAAGAAAACCCATCCATCTTTTAGCAGTCATGCCATTAAACGGAAGTTCAGAAGAACCGATATAATCAGCACTTGCAAACTGGGTTACATCCAGCAAATCTGTCCAGCCAGCATGAGAAACAGCACAGAAACGCTGTCCATCATCAGGAACATCAGCATTACCTAGAGTTTCAAAAGCCTCATAAGCTTTAGCTTTTGTCATTCCAGTAGAGCCATGAGCAATTGTTTGCGTAGCTCCATCCATTGCTGTGGTAATTAGACTGTCCGTTTTACGACCCAATGCACCCGCACCTGCTTGAGCGGCTAGTGATCGCTCGTCGATGTTGGTTTTGAGCATATCTAAATCATCGATATATTCAGCCGCATAATGGTCTGTAAGAGAACAATCAACCGTAGTATGACTGACATTCATTAATGGAACATCGCCATGTCGTGATTTAGTAGAAGCAGTACCCGTGCCATACTTTTGAAAGCGAACATCTTCGCCTTCTACTTGTACTTTACGTCTAATGGTACTACGTAGTTTTGTACCGAAACGCTGATATGCTACATGCACATCGCTTTCGAACTGGCGTATAAACGCTGTTGAAATTGAAGTAGACATAATCTATTCCTTTTTGGTTAAAACAAAAAACACAAATTCATCGCTGAACGGTTGTGCCATTGCTTACGGGGAATGCGGTTATGCCGTTAGGGGCCGCGCCAAAGCTATAGGGCCGTATCTGCAACCCTAAAGTTCTATAATATCTCTATAATTTCAATGCACAAAAAACAGAATAGGCAACATTCCTATGGAAATGCCTAGTCCAACTACAGCACCAAGAGAAGCAAGGTAAATAAGGGGATAAATCCCATCAGCCATTCCTGTTATAATGCGCGCGCTCTTGCTCTTCAAGAAGACGATAGCCGTCTTCCACTTTTTTAACATGAGCCGCGTCACGGTTGAGAGGGTCCCAATATTTAGGATCGTTTTGCATTTCTCTAAGTTCTGCATAGCTGTCACCTTTACCAAAAGCTGTCATCTCTTGCGAGGAAAAGGGAGCTTCACCCATTTTTTCCATAAGTGCTTCTACAACTTCAATGTTCTTGGCACTGCTCATCATATCTGCCATTGCTGGCATCATATCTTCGCCAAGATTCTGTTGCGCCCACATCTGTACTCTTTCAACCCGTGACGATGCATATTCACCTAACGCTTCCATCTCAGCATCTAAATTGGGCATTGCGCTCATTTGAGCTTCAATAAATTGTCCCACACCCGCTTCAAACATTTCTTGACTGCCACCCATTTCATGTACAGTTTCTTTCCACCAGCCCAACATAGGGTCATCATCACTAAACTCCCATTCCATGCCTTCTGGCAATTCCATGCCTTCAGGTATTTTCATTTCATAATCATTTGCTGTTTCAGGTCGATTGGCAAAACGCTCTGTATCCCATTCTGCCCTTAAACTCTCTGAAAGCTCTTTTGTCAGTTCTGACTTTTGAGAACGTAATTTCCCTTCAAGTTCACCTGTGGCTTTCCCCCAAGCTTCAAAATTAACGCTTCCTGCTTCAGTATTCCAAAACTTAGATGGAACACCTGCTGGCATTTCTGCCGATGTTGATTCTGTTGATCCTGTTGTTTCGCCGCCACCTTCACTTGTGCCGCCGCTTTCTCCACTATCTGCCATATCTAATTCTCCGATTGTTTACGATAATATTGTTCACCATAACGGATGCGTGTCTGAATAATACGCATCATATCCCTCATACCTTCCCTGTGGCGTAAAGCTGCATCTGTTGCATCGGGACCATTTACCATCTGCACTGAAATAGAACGCAGATAATCCAAAGCCGCATCTGCCGCCTCTCCCCTGAATGTATGAAAAAGAACTTCATTTATTTTCTGTTCAGCCTGTGGGGTTCTTGTGACACCATCAGGTCCGATTGCTCTGCCCGCCTTCGGTTTATTCATTAATACCGTTTGCCGCCTTTTCTTTTTTTAGCCATTTTAGCCTCCTAATAAGCCGCCCATATCGCCGTTCTGCTCTTGGCTTTGTTGAGCAGTCTCAGCAATAGCTTGAGCCATTTCTTCACGTTCGGCATCATTGCGTAATAATTTGTCAGGCACGCCGATCTCGCTACCGATGTAAGCACCGACCTCTTCAGCCTTTAATACCAGCCCTGTAATCTGAGGACCAAAGATTGCGTTCATCAATTCACCTGTACGAGCTACTCGCGCAACATTTTCATTATGCTGTGCTTGAGCCAAAGGTGAGACATTAATAACTTTAACTTCGCGTCCATTGACAAGCGGTATATTAATACGACCCTGCTTTTTAAGAATATATAAAACACGGCGTAGTAACGGAGTTACAAGTTCAGTATGTAGTCTGCCATAAGCACTTCCAATTGTACGTGCAAGGTCAGCCATACGTTCATGCACTTCTGTTGCACTCATTGGTGTTCCTTCTGGCGCACCCAGACTTTCGTTAAACAAAGCCTTTTTGACCGTATGTCTCATGTCTTCAAGGATAAATTGACCAACATCAAATTTTCCCGGTGCTAATAATGGCTCTAATCCTTTTGATCCCGGCGATCTTGGTATAATTGACCCCGGCACAAGTTCAATAGTGTCTGGATTAATTGTTCCATCATCATCGCCCTGCCACATTCCTGCAACAGCTATTTCAGCGTTTTGTAAAACAAGTTCAACTGTCATATTGAGGGTTTTGACATCAGGAAGCGAATTTAACAGGGGTCCGCGTCCGTAGATTTCTCCAGCGGCTTTAGACCACCTGAAAGGTATGACAGGGAGAGAACCGTCACCTTTAAACTCAGATTCAAATATAAGATGCTCTGGCTCAATACAGACAACATCAAACGTATAACGCTCAGTTCCTTTTGATTTCCAATCACGTTTTAAACATTCAAGTATTTTAAATGAGCGATCAGGTTTATCAGAAGCTTCACGATGCATCTTGTCTGGAATACTGGCTTTCGGCCATGTCACCTGAATATTTTCCAACGTCATCTCGCGTGTTCGATATACAGGATCAATCTTACCAAACGGCCCTTCGCCTAACACAAGTTGTGTCTGAGGTATAGCAGTAAACTTTATAGGATTAATGGCATCGCCCTCTTCGACAAGTAATGCCCCTGTTCCCAATGTTAGGTCTACGTAACCTTCATGTAATTCTTGATCTAAATTGGACGCTTGTAGCACTTCCCAAGCGTAGAGGGCGATATCTTCAAGGATACGATTAACTTCAGATTTCCGTTCTTTTGGAACTTCAGACCCAGCTTGCAATTCAAACCATTTAGCAAAAGGAGGCGTTAGACCAGCTTGCATTCTACTGGCAAATTCCTGCACAGCAATAACAGCCGTTGAATCAAATATTAAATCAGTATTTCTTTGTCCCGGCACATGAGAATAAAAACCTGTGCGGTTAGGCATGGCATAATTGTAACAGTCCTGCCACGTTTCAATCCATCCATCTCTAGTATTATTGTGAGAATGAAACCTTTTAATAATAGATTTTAGTTTCTCATTACTCGATACAGAAAGAGAATCTGCTCCATCATACATTAAGCGAGTGTCTTTTTCTTTTCTGCCATTTCATCAAAACCGCTTCCTTGATTATTAGCGGCAAATAAAGAACGGCGACCACGTTTACGTAATGCTGTCTGCGCTGTTTCTTCGTCTTTTTTCTTTTTAAAATCAGCAACTCTTTTAGTTTCAGATGCTCTTGCCGCCGCAAGGTCACGCGCTATTTGAGGGTCAGGTGCGGCTTGTTTTGGTTTTCCCCCTCCCATAATACTTTTTACTACTTTAGCCATGACTTTCCTTCTCCATTTTAATAGAAGATAGAAAACTGAACTGTCCTCCTGCAGATTTCAATGCACAAAAAAGTCTATAAGGTGTCGGAATAAATAGATTAATACCTAACAAGTTGCCAATAATACTAGCACAATTTTGAAAATGGCGCATAACAAATGGTTTATTGGTTATTTTAACTTGTAAAATAATATCCTGATGACGAATAGTGGTTAAGACATGTGCCATCTGTTCCTGACTGAAACAGCGGATTGTTGTTCCTGACCAAGTAGGATCATATAGAATCCATCTCTGCGCTTCAGCATCAAAAGTAAAAGCATAGCAATGAGCAAAGCCTTTTCGCAGGAGTGGAGAAAACCAGAATTGATAATTTGTGTTGTCAGTAAATGCCACATACCACATCTTCAAACGTGGGTCTACAGATAATTTCATAGTATTTACATACCTCTAGCCGCTTGCACTTTTTTTCGCATCCTTCCAAACACGTTAAAATCGCGCTTTGCCTTGAATGCCTTCAAAGGTTTTGCCCCACGGATAATATTACGTCCTTCTCCAGCACCGATTATAGCGTATTGTAAAGCATCGTGAATATGGGAAAACTTGTTTTTATTGGGTCTATCCTCATATCTCTCGCCTGTCACCTGCAATCTACGGTAATGATAACCGCCCAGAAAACCTGTCTTCAGAACCGAACAGTTCTCCCCATCCAGTAAAAAACCGGGATCACCTTCTACCATCCGCATCAATACAGAATTTACACTTTCCACTCGTATTACAGGATCATTAGATGGAGCCGGGATTGCCTTTATTCCTGCACCTCTTAAAATATCAAAAGGAGTGCTTTCATCAGTTTGTGCGCGAAAGTCTCCAGAGGGATCACCATAAATAATATAATCATGATCTGGGAAATACCGCTGTAAAGTAACTCTAAGTTCTTCAGCAAACCTAATTGTTCCCATGTCCTGTGCAACGAGTTCCCGCAAGATCAACCATCTTCCGCTTGGAAGTCTTTGACAAAAAGCAGCACTTGGCGTTAGGCCAAAATCCAAGCCAATAATAAGATCAACCCCAGTAGCAGGTAGTAAAGGCTCATGTGACACATGTGTTTTCTCTGTAAAACCTGAATATACAGGCTTTCCTTCTTCGACAACTCCCAAACGATTAAGTACGTAAACATCTATCCAGCTTTTAGTTTTACCTCTGATCATATTTTCATAATAAGTTGGGATAAGATTTTTAAAATTCTCGCATTTCGGGTTCATCTCATACGCAGTTAGTTCTTTTTTTGCGTCTCTGACTTCTGACATTCCTGCTGGTTGGGTATAAAATTTCCAATTATCAGGTTTAACCAGCATTAACGCCTGTTCTCGTCCAATATGGTCTGGCAACGGCGTTTCTCCCGACATAATAGGCCACCAATGTTCAGTTTCAGGTGCATTGGTATCCATAATGACCCCATGCCATGTCGGACCTACTCCATCTTTCTTTGAAGGGTATCTGCCAACTCTACTTGTCGCACCATCTACAATACTTTTAGGTAGTTCACGACTTTCATTCAAAAAACAGCCTGTTATTTCAAGGGAGAGTAACTTTTTCACATCATCGGGGGTATCTAGGGGGAGAAAAATTACCTCTAAATCAATATCCCCTCTTCGAATGTGGTGTGTATATGGTGGAGACCACCTAAACTTCCCCCATTCGCTTTCTGGGAACCATTGAAGCCATGTAGCTATTGTCGTAGTGCGTAATTCTGGGTTAGTATTGCGAACAACAGCCCATTTAGTATAGCGAATACCGTCTTTTGCAGGTTCTTGCTGGCAAGCGCGTCTAAATATTTCAACACAACAGGCAACAGACTTACCAGACCCTACAGGGCCACGAATGCCCCTAACGAAATGATCACTACGTAAAAAATCTTTAAGGACTTCTCCGTCTGGCTTATAATTAAATTCCAGCATCTAGCTATTTAATGTAAAGTATTGTCATTATCAATAGCTACGGCTAACTGTTCCTCCATATACTCCCCCCAATAACACTCAATGAACTGATCTACCTGATCTAATGGAAGTTCATACCCAAATGTCTTCAAGTGTTCCTTCCTAACAAATTTACGAAGTCGCTGAAGACTGCCAAAAGAAAGTGTTTCAAAAACATTCATTTTTGCACCTTATTACACAAAATATTAAATTTCAATGCATTCCTGAAGATAGAGTTATTTTCAGTAATCATCGATGTAAAGGACTTTTATACACGTAGGAAACCAGTTTTTAAACCCTCCCCCCCCCTTAACTAAGATCAATGACCACGTTTACTTCACCACGTAGAGCAACCATAGACTTATCTATTGCTTTATGACCTGCTCTGTCTAGTATGTCTTGCCCTGCTTGCAGTCTAACGTACTCTGACTTAGCACTGGTGCTTAGTTGAGCCACTTGACTTAATGCTCTGATACTATGTGTCTGAACAGCTTCTGCTACACATGCGTTAATATACTCTTGAACGTGTGGTAGCCTTAGAGTTCTGCTTGCCGCTACATGTGCAGATCTTTCTGCGTAACCAGCATCTATAGCGGCTTGTACATGAGTTGTTCCCGGTGTGAATAAGTTATCAACGAACTGCTTTTGAAGAGAGGTTAAAGCATCTGCTTTCTTAACCATTAGTTCTTTCTCTGCCTTACCGTTACTCATCGTTACTCCTGTAATCATTTATAATGCTTAGTTATAAAGGGTGCGGATGTATACAAGGTCAATGCACAGAAATATCCTCTTGATAATACAGGTGCATTTGCAGAAGTGTAGTGTATGGAAGCTATGTTGCAACAGGTAAATGTGCAATTGAGTCGTATGCCTAAGATCATCGTCGGCTTTGGCCTCCTCAGCGGCAAGCTAAATTGCAGAACCGCGAACCCTCGATTCGTCAATCTCTACGGGCTTCGCCCGCCCAAGGGCCGCTCCCAAGTGGTCCCGGAGACGATTTCCTCTGTCTTCAGGTTGTCAGTGTGAAAGACACTAACCAGAGCGGGGCATCAGCGTGTTGAACCCCCTTTAAATCTCCTATCGGCCAAGAAAGGCCAAAAGTCGATGTTAATGTCTTTGCAGACGACATGATTTCCATCAATATTATTCGAAATTACAAAAAACGGTCGGTGAGAGACCTCCCTATGTGATGGGGGGACTCTCTCTCTGATGCAGGGAGCCTGACAACCACTCCTCGAAGTAAATGATCTCAGATTAAAATCAGAATACCTGTGTAAGATGCTACATAGTCGCCGTGCAGTGGCGCGGCTCATGTTCAGCCTACGGCTTTTCGAAGGTTATAAACTTGTTGCCTGATTAGAATCTGGCCGAGCAAGCTCGCGGCCAAGGGGCCGTCATTGACTACGACCGCATCCGGCCTCAAACACACAGATTATTCTCCAACATCATAGTAGGGCCGTATGCTTGAGCCTCGCTTGTCCAAGGAAGCGCATCATCGAGATTCACTTGATGATGTGATTTTAATCAACAATTAGGAGTATCTACTATGTCTTATACATTAAATGACCAAATAATTGCCATTGAAGCTGAATTAACTAGCTTATTAGAAATTAAAGCCGATGACACATATATGGGCTTTTCAAGTCTTTCTGACGATGAGGACTTTATCATCAAAGTTGAGACTTTAGAAACTGCTTTGGATGAACTTTACGAAGAAGCGGCGGCATCACGCAGATTTGAAACCGCATCAATTTATGCATCATAAGGAGATTTAAAATGCAAAATACCTTTACATATTACAACCCGGGCAAAAGCCTTAAAAATATTGCGCTAAAATGCGACCCAATAGTTGCTAATAAACGCTTGGAGTTTTTGAAAGAATATTGCAATTATATGCCTTTCACGGAAATGCTCAACATCATTGAAAATGATAATCAGCCTAAAAACTTTGATTATTATTGGGGCGAATATATCCAAACTCCACTATACGATGAATATAAACACATCTTAAATGGCCGAATAATTGAGGCTGAAACAAACGATTTTATTTTATATGGAAAGGAGATTTAATATGCCATTACATATTCAACCTAATAACAAATATGACAAACCACCTTCTATTGATTTTAATAATCTTGTTAAAGAATGGGATTATGATGAATGTTCAACGATAGCTGACATTTACAATAACATCGATGACAGTATTCATAAACAATGGATACAGCAATTTGCTGATAAATTTAATTTATCTTATGAAGTCGTAAAAGGTGAATATGTTAGTTGCATGCTGTGGCATGAAGATTCTGACCATAGTGATTATATGCAATTTTTAATTGAACTTGATCAACCAACTCATGGTCAATAGGAGAATGAAATGAACAGTATCAAAGAAGCATATAAAATGGCTGAAGCTTGTAATGAAATAAGACAACCCAACCCAAAAAAGGAGAACAACATGTCAATATTAAATGATGAAAATTATCAACAAGACATAACTGAAACTAACGAGGAGAAAGAAATCATGGAAGAACGTGCCGTAACCAGAGCTACAGTAACTCAACTAGAGGGATATCATCCTGATTCGATTGAGGTGGATCACGCAAAAATTGATCACCTTTCAAATCTACTTGTAAATTTAGTTAATGAATTATTACCGGAAGAAGAAGAAGGATTAGCTGGCGACAGAACATATTTCCTTAAAGGCTTCTGGTATAGCTGCAAAAACCGCATTGAGAAGAAAGAGGAAGCTTTCAAAAAATGTGCTTGGAGCGCACAGAAGGCACAACGAGAATTTACAGGAGATGAAATATCTTCACAACGGAAAATCGATGCGGTTAATAGATGTAATGATGTCTTATATCAACTTGATAATTTGAAGAAACATTACGAACCAGCAATCAGAGGAGCATGGGATTTTATCACCGATCAACCCTTTGAAAACTCACCTAGACCACAAGCAACTGATAAAACCGACATGGATGACATGAAAATCAATGAGTTGCTGAGAAAGGCTGGCATCGACAACTAAAATAACTCCTAATATCTACTGGTAGAGAGGTTTGTCGTACATCTCGATGAGCTTCTCTACCACCTTTTTTTATGAGAGAGCGCCGTCGATCACAAGCGCAGATACTATTTACTAGACTAGATTTGATATGACCAAAAGACGTTTTGTAATCTTCAAATCTACGATACCTATCTAGGGGTATATCCAAAGCAATCGCAATGGACGAATTGAAAGAGTAAGTCGAGCGGTCATAAACGCGGTTAAGCCTATAACGACTTAAAATAAGACATAGGTGGGAAAAGATGAACCGCCCTCACTAGAAAGGGTTCATTTATTCACAAATAATAAAGGAGAAAAAAATGCTAGAAGCAATCGCATTAGCTGGCTTTGCGACAGCCGCTGTTTTATTTTTAGTATTTAAATTCGGTAAAATCAGAAGAATATTATACTTTGATAAATGGATAGACTTAGGTTCAACATTTATTCTATCATTTATTCTATTTGGCACATATGCTGGTATGACAACTGCTCTTATAGCAGGTGGTATGATATCAACTGTTTTGTACTTTCTCAAAAAGATCATTGGATATGACAAACCAACTATAAAAGGATGGAAACCAGCAACCCGTCCTCTTGATGAGGTAATGAAATGACACGTATATTTCAGATCATCAAAAACTCATTCCCAAATCTTAAATGGCTTAATTATGCATCCTATCGACTAGGAGCCGGGATACTAATATACTTTTGCACAAACGCAGTTATAGTATTGGTATCTATTCTTGCAGGTGTTACACTAGGATTCTTCGCACTGTTTGCAATGATACCACTAAGCATACTGATTGCTATAAAGGTAAGTGGGGCAATCGCAGGAAAACCCGAGGATTGACATCATGTTTTTATTAACGGAAAAAATGATAATAATCGTCCTAATAACAGTAGCTATTTACATTTCAAGCGCAGTTTTCAAAGAATACTTTTTATCTAAATATTTACATAAATATAAGAAAAGGAAAGAACATGGCTGACCAACCAACGAGTCTTTACTTATATCTACAAGATGAAGCTCCACGTATAGGTTCAGGCAAACGAAAAGTAACAGTTATGAGTGTAGGACCAAAATGGGTAAAACTTAAATACTGTAAGGCTAAATTTAAAGGACGTTCAATAACGATAAATCATAAACTTCCCAGAAAAACATGGGATCGTTTAATAAGATTGCATAATAAAAATGAAACCGCTTGATTGTCCTTGGTGTGGAGCATGGACTCGACCAATCATGGTTCGAGGACATTACGAATGTGGCAGATGTAAACGCCCAATCACAGATTGCTGTGATGGAGAGCAAGCGCAAATAAAGGAGAGCAATAATATTGAAAAAAGAAAAACTTCCGACTGAGCCTTTATGCTCGAAGGGCCGATTGGCGACCAAACCAACCGACCCATTAAAGAGCAATGACCGACCACATGGTGTGGCTGTCAAATAGAATAATACAATATAAGGAGAAAAGAGCAATGAATTATATGCAAAAAAATGAAACAATAAGTTTAGAGGATGTTAATTTATCTTCTTTAGATTTCCCCACTGAGACACAATCTTTATATACTAAAATAGAATCACAAGTAAATGACGGATTATCAGTACATCGTGAAATCGATAGAAAACAAGCGCAAGCTATTGTGCGAACTGATACTCATGAAGTTCTTGGTATACACGGTGGACGTTATGTTCATAGACCATATTTAGAAAATGCGGGACGTATGATTGAAGTTCTTAAAGAAAGCGATCTAGACACAACAGAAGTTAAACCAAAAATTCAAGTTTATGAAGATGGACGTAAATTAAAAGTTGAATTACTTTTCCCCAAACATTTAATTGAACCTGCTGTTGGTGATATATCTCAATTACGTTTACGTATGTATGATAGCTATGATGGTACTTTTTCAATCCAGTATGAGCTTGATGGTTTTCGTTTATGGTGTTCCAATGGTTGTGCCAAAATTCAAAAATGGCTTAGGTCTGTTGAAAAACATACAAAACAAATATCTGAATATGAGCAAATTGACCGATCAATATTAAAAATGAACCAAGCTATGATTGCATTCCACGAAAGAGAGCAAGAATTTCGTAAATGGATTGCAACACCTGCTTATCGAAACGATGTTGAACATTTGTTTTCCAAGACATTAGCTTTAGGAAATGACAATAAAGTTAGTGATCGTCAAATGGAATCTTTATTAAATACATATGATGAAGAAGATACAAATATTTGGGGTGTTTATAACGCCGCAACATATTGGTCATCAAATCCAGAGACACGAGGAAAACGATATAACGTAATCCGTACACGCGAGAATAAAGTATCTAAAATGCTTACTGATAAACTTTGGCTTGAAATGAGCAAAGCTGACAACGATTTAGTGGAGGTAGCATAATGTCTTTAAATTTAATGCAAAAACATCTGTTTGAACCACTTAATAATGTTACTAACAATGTATCTGATATTGTAAAATCAATACCAAATAAAGAAAACAAAACAGAAAATAATAATTATTATATTATTCTAAAGCTTGGATCATCTTCCTATATTGCCCCGCATACTCAAGAATCTCTTGAGGCCGCAACTGCATTAATGATAAAATTTAGAAGTTTTATTAATGAAGATGGTAAATATAATTATACCGATTCTAAATACAATAAACCGGAAATTAAAATAGTAGAATTAACATCTAAAGAAATAAATATAATAAAATAACAAAAGAGACTTGCAAAACTGCAAGTTTAAAGATAAACATATACTATGTTAAGAACTTATTTTGATCAATTGATAGATTTATCCGAAACAACAGGATGGGATCTTCGTGATGCGTGCATAGATGCGGGAATAGCTGACACAACATTTTATCGTTGGAGATTAGGAATAACTAAACCAAGAGAAAAACAAGCGCAGATTGTCGCAGAGTTTATGACAACCTATGCACGCTAAACGAAAAAACCCTGAAACTGTTGAACAATTTTCGAAAGATTTAATCTCTCAATTAATTAAAAGACGAGAACAATTAAATATTTCACAAGAAAAACTAAATGAAACAATTGGAGTCGCAGATAATCTTGTCGGAAAATGGGAATGCGGTATGAGATTACCATCAGGTTTCCTCCTTTATTGCTGGTCTCAAGCTTTAAATTTAAGGATAGAATTGAAAGAAAATAATTGTGGGTAAATTCTCAAGGGATAAAGGCGCACGATATGAGAGGAAGATCGTCAACATACTTAGAGAAAATAACATTGATGCCGCTCGTGTTCCTCTATCTGGCAGTGCTGGTGGTAACTTTGCCGGTGATGTTGATATACGAATTTGTGGAAAAAAAATTAGAGCAGAAGTTAAATGTAGAAAAAACGGATCAGGATTCACCACAATAAACAAGTGGTTAGGGGATAATGATCTTTTGTTTTGCATCGCCAATAATCAAGAACCAATGGCAGTAATGCCAATGAAAACATTAATAAAATTAATGAGCAACGACCAAAATGTCAAAATTTACAATAGTGCCAACGAAAATATTTGAGTTAGAACTTGATCCTGCACAAATAGCTTTATTCGCCGCCATGTGTTGTAAGATCGATGACAACGGATTTGTTGACACCACATATATAAAATTGGGAGAGTTATGTGGTCGCAGTAAGCCGTGGGTTGTCGAAAATATTACAAAACTAGAAAATAATAATCTTATAAAGCGAGAAGGATCAACGGTCAGAATACTGTATGATGGTCAGTATAGTGACCTTAAAAGTCAGCCTACTGAACAGAATGGTCAGTCTACCGACCGTCCCTTAACTAGTAGTAACCTTATAAATACTACTATTAACTCTAATAAAAGAGAGAGTAGGAAAACAACTCTCCCTAAAGATTTTAAACCCACTGATGAAAATATGGAATGGGCAATAATAAAACGCCCAGACCTTGATCTTGTTTCTATTACAGAAAATTTTATTTTATATGCAGAAACTCATTCTACAAAATATGTTAATTGGCAATCTGCTTGGAAAAAATGGATAAAAATGGAAAGAAAAAATGAAACAACCAAATCAATTAACCCACACGCCAGAGACCAAGAAAACACTGTCAGAGGCAGAGAGGACATCACCGCCGCATTGGAGCGTAGGGCAACTAGCTCATCTACAGATTAATTTAGACATAAATGAAGTAGAACACGAAATGGAAAACTATCGTCAAATATTGACACCAGCAAAAGACACATCAATCGCAGTTTTTTTAAGTAAATTAAATATTCACTTTGGGACACCTAAAAATCATTCAGAAACTATAGACGATTATTTTGAAGCTGTTCAGGATTTACCTGAATACCATTTAGAAAAAACATATAAAAATATTCTAAATGAATGCAAATGGTATCCACGTATATCTGAAATACGCAAAGCAATACCAGATAATTACTGGAAACAAACCCTTACATTCAGAAAAATTAAATTAATCCACAAAAAATTAAAGGAGTCAAAAAATGAGCCATCAAGCAAATGACGAATTAAAAGAAAATAAAAAAGAGGAAGATTGGGAAGAATATGGCGCATGGACTGAATCACATTTATGCCAACATTGCCAAAGTTTAATTAGATTTAGATGGGAACAGGAAATGTCCAATAAATACGATTCACATGAAAAATGGTGGTTCAACCCTATACAAAAAGCTCAAAAATTTAAAGAAGCTTTGCCAAGATTTGTTCAAAGTTTACTTGATTAAATAACATAATTTGGAGAGCAAAAAATGAAATATACAAACGACCTTGGTCTGCCTCAACCTATTGTTGATGTTATTGTTAATGATGATTATGACGCAGGTGATTCAGATATAAGTGTTACAAGTCTTATAGCCCCAGCCCAAAAAGTCGCCCTAGAAAAACTTCATAAAGACGAAATAGTTAAAGATGTCTCTGAAGAAATATACGCTCTAATGGGTAAAACAATCCATAATATACTAGAAAAAGCGGATAATAGTAAATTTAAAGAACAACGTCTTTTTATGGACGTTAATGGCTGGAAAGTCTCAGGTCAATTTGACAGAATTAATATCTCAGATAACGCACTACAAGATTATAAAATATCGTCTGTATGGGAATATATACACGGTATTAAACAAGATCGTATTGAACAGTTAAATTGCTATGCCGCTCTTATTAAAGAAAATACTGATATTGAAATTAAGAAATTAGAAGTTATTTTTATCTTTCGTGATTGGTCAAAATCAAAAGCTAAATATGACGGGTCATATCCTCAAAATCAAATAGCTATTGTTGAAATACCATTATGGGAATCAAACCATACAAAAGCTTTTATGGAACTTAAAGTAGAACAACATAAAAGCGCACAAGATGAACTTAATATGAGAGGCGCACCAGAATGTACAGACGAAGAACGATGGAAAGACCCTACAAAACATGCTGTTGTACGTACAGGAAATGTAAAAGCATCGCGTGTTTTAGACACAGCAGAAGAAGCAGAGGAATGGCTTCAGAAGAATAATTCTGGTTTAGATATGAGTATTGAAGTACGTCACGGTAAAGCTAAACGATGCGAAAATTATTGCCACGCCGCACCATTTTGCAATCAATACAAATCTGAAATGCAAGTAAAAAAGATTATTGATAGCATTCACGATGTTGGAAAACCACTAATGGAGATATTAAATGACACAGAATAAACAAGTGGCTTTATACGAAGTTACTTTTAGAGATGAGATCGAAGCGGATAGTGAAGAAGAAGCTTACGATGATTTTCTAAAATATTTAGCGGAATGCGTTCATCATCAAGATGTTACTGCATTTCAATTCCGGCGGCACTTTCCCGACAAACTGCGGGACAAACTTTCAAACAGGAGTCTTAAATGACACAGAATAAACAAGTTCTTTCTCATTTACGAAGGAACCCAATCAGCGCATATGTTGCTGTAAACATGTACAATATATATCGTTTAGCCGCACGAATTAAAGACCTCAGAGATGACGGTCATACAATCATCACTGAAATGAAAACTAACAAAAATAAAATAAATTACGCTGAATACCATCTAATTAAGGAGACTGCATAATGGCAAAACCATTAACACCTGAAATAAAAGAAGTTCTTAAAAAATATAAACTTGAACCAAAAGATGCTTTGTGGGATTGCCACGGCACATGGGTCATGCTCCATAAATATATTGAGCAGGTTGCTCAAACTGCAAAAATAACAACGGAACTTAAACAAATCGTTGATAGCGATCCTAATAATGTGGTTGTACTTGTTGAAGGAAAGCTTGGTGATATTAAAGAATGGACTTTTGGCGAAGCCAATCCTAAAAACAATAAAAATGCATACCCTTATTCTATGGCAGAAAAGCGTGCAAAAGATCGCGTCATATTAAAACTCATAGGGTTAGCGGGACACATTTATTCACAAGAAGACGTTGCTGATGAAAATAATGAAGAAAATGTTTTTGTTATTAAAAAACAACCAGAAAAAGAACTCAAATGGGAAACAACCGCAAATGTTGTTACTGATAAAAACGGAGAATCAAATTGGGTTACATGGGTCGATCAAGCCTTTATAGACCTTAAAGAAGTTCGTGACCCTAAACAATGGGCTGAATGGAGGAAGCAATACCAAGATGAATTAGACGAATGTTATAAAAATAAACCAAAAAACCTAGACAAATTAACAAAACTTATTAATAGCACAGTAGAATTTTATTCACCAAAACCAGAAAAGGATACTAAAAATGTATAGTAAAGCAATATTAATAGGAAGACTCGGACGCGATCCTGAGTTTAAAACTACAACAAACAATAAAGCTGTTTGTAATTTTTCATTAGCATGTGACAACGGTTATGGAGAACATAAAAAAACTTCATGGTTTGATATTGTAAGCTTTCAAGAATCATTGAATGATAAACTAATTCGACCTTACGTTAAAAAAGGATCAACAGTCTATATAGAGGGTGAACTTCGTATACGTACATGGGAAAAAGATGGTAAGAAAGGCAAATCTACTGAAGTTTTCTTGGGAGGAGGTTCTATTATAAAACTTCTTTCAAGTAGTAACTCTAACCAATCTTCATCTCAAGATGATAATAAAACACCATCTATAAATCAAGGCCCACCTAGTTTGGATTAATGAAACAAACTATTTGTAAAAGATGCAAAAATGAGGGTTTTGTACTGATTCCAAAATATCTAGTTAAAAAGAAAATTTATTGCTCAAAAACTCAAACTGAAACAATAAAAATAACAGAACTTGGCGGCGTAGATATTTGCCCACAATGCCAAGAATTAAGTGAAATTCAGTACAAAACCCAATACTTCATACAGGAGAAATAATGAATGAGTAAATTATCTTATAATTATACCATGCTTATACAAATAGAAGAATCTTTTCTTTCTGGACAATTATGTCCTACAGGACTCTATATAGAAATATCAAAAATAGACGATATTAAAGAAAACCAAATCAAAAAAGAATACACAAGAATATTAGAAAAGGCTTCACCAAAAACACTAATGATTGCTAGTAAACTCAAACATATTTACCCTACTGCAATTGACGTAACCCCCGAATTAAATCGTTCTGTTAAAAAAAAATTACGAGATATTTTTGTAGAACGTGAGGTTAATGACCGTAAGAAAGTCTTTGCCAAAATGCGACACAATGATAAATACAACTGGAAAAATATAAAATAACAAATAAAAAATAAAACATGGTAGGAAATAACTTATGACTATAACACAAGAAGACCATTTAAAAACAATAAAATGGGTTTATAAAGTAATTGCAGATTTTGATCGTAATTACTATAAAGAAGATAAAAATCGTGTTGTTAAATCACTTGATTTACTTAGCACTATTAAAGATAGTTGCCATATGAATATTCATCCTGATCTTTATAAATAAAGGAGATACAAATTTTTCCATTATTCCCTATAGATTTTATTTTTCATTTAATATTGTGGTTAGTTTAACTTTTTATACATAATCAGCCTTTTAAAGGGAAAAATTATGAAAATTATACTATCAATAGCATTTACATTTTTATTGTGCGCTTGTTCTGCGGGTTGGAATCACGCCAATCAAAATGACGGTGGCTATGTCTGGGTGGGCTGTCACATCATCCATACTAACCCCCAAGACTGTTATCCAACCCCTGACAAATGCGCCTATGCCTTTGGCCTACAAGGTGATCTTGAGATAGGACAGAAGATTTATTTTAAGCAAGCTGACGATAAATACGGAACCGTCGGTATGCCTATTACCGCTAGACCGTGTAAAGAGGGTGAATAATATTTTGTAACTTTAGTTGTTACTCCTTCTAAGGTTGCAAATAGTGAGTGGTCGGCTCGTCTTAGTAATCACGATGCTCGGCACAAGCCATAAGACCATCGATGACGAACACACCTTCTCGGCCACTCACACTTTTTTTAAACAGGAGATTATCAATGAAATTGTCAGACGTTAAAACATTTCGTGATTTATGTACTAGTTTTTTTATACTTAATTTTGAACCAGAAAAAAAGCGTAAACGCGCTAGAACAGAATCTGGTAGGTATAAAGCTGATAACCCAAAAACTAGAACAATAAATGAAGCATATGAACACTTTAATGAATTAAAATAATGTTAAAAACAGCAATTTTATGTTTAGCTTTAAATATTTACCACGAAGCTCGAAACCAACCCGTCATCGGTCAAATAGCCGTGTCGGAGGTTGTATTAAACAGAGTAGCTGATAATCGATATCCTAACAGTGTTTGCGAGGTCGTATATCAAGCTGAATATCCTAACAACAATAAAAACGAATTGCCAATAAAAAATAAATGTCAATTTTCATGGTATTGTAATCGTATTTCAGATCAGCCAACTGACATTGACGCTTATCGTTGGGCATTAACATTGTCAGAAAGGATTCTGTCAGGAGAATTTGCCCCTGTAACAAACGGCGCAACTCACTATCATTCAACTAAAGTTAATCCAAAATGGAAAATAAATAAGATTATTGTCGCCAAAATTAAAGATCATATTTTTTATAGATGGAAAATCGATCAAAGCGAATAATCTTCATTGCTATCAATTTGACCAGCAATTGAAGAATAACCACACATATCTACATAATCATCCGCGTTAAACACACCATCTTTAGTACGAGTTATCTTTAATAACACCATCATAATCGGTACATCTTTTGCTTCTATTTTATAACCAAGATAATCTGACCATAAATTAGCAGTACGTTGAAACGATTCTCTCATATTAGGACCATGTTCGTTCTTTCTATCTCCGTCTATAAGTTTAGCGGCAGTAGCACAAATAGTTTTAGCAAGCATAATTACTCCAACATTTCAGGATTAACAGTAAAACGTGAAACCTCACCATGTTCTTTATGAAGAACAATAGCTTTCATTGATTGTCGAGATCGATAACCGTGATTTGCCCCATACGCATCACCGGGAGCTAGTATCCCGTGACTTTCAACCTTAACTCCCGGGTTTTCTTTTATTTGATCGTGGTGTACATGCCCTGTATGAATTGAACGATATTTAGTGTTCCCCCATGCCTCTGGCCAATCGGTTGCAAATATTAACGGTAATGCGTTCATTTTTACGTTATGTCCGTGATGTGTTCCAATCATATTTTGTCCAAAGGTAAAACAGTGAAAGGGTCGAGGTGATGTATCAACCGTCACTCTCGGCTCTTTTTCATAGAACATAGAAAAAGCTTCCATTAGCCATATTGTTCCTGCTATGTCATGATTGCCAATTTCAATTACCAAGCGCAGATTCTTATGCTTCTTCAATGCACATTCAATTTGATGACGTATCGCCCTTATAGCAGTCCTTACCATTTTTGGGAATCTCCCATCAGCATCAAGAAGGTTTTTATGCATAGGCGTAACAGGCTGAAAACTGTCATAATGCATAAAATCACCTAATAATAAAAGTGCGGCTTCTTCACTATCAGGAGAGCTATTAACAAGATGCTGTGTTGCTTTAGCAAGAAGGTTTTCTGCTATACGAAGATCGTAATCACTCTCTCCTGTTTCTTCTCCCCATGCTAACATACCAAAATGATGGTCTCCAACAGGATACAATGTCATTAATTTATTTATTGTTGTTTTTGGTGGTTTAACACTGTCTGTACTAACAATCTTTTCTTTTAAGGCTTCAACAATTTCTGCCTGTATTAAAATAGCCTCATCTTTATCAATATTAGTTTTAACCCATTCAATAACAACATTACCGTCAGCGTCATAGAGAGTAGACTTACCTTTAAGGTGGTGTCCGTCTGGTATTTTTCCTGATAACTCTAATCCAGTACGTTCTGATATCTTTTGTTTGCGTCTACGTACCGCTCTATTGCTGATACCTAAACGCTCTGCAGTACCTTTTGTCCCAAGTTCCTGCCATAATTTTATAAATTCAGTTTCTGGAACTTTTTCGTCTATCATCATTCAAAACTTGTTTTAAGAAATAACCGTTTTTCAAACTCTCTTCTTTTAACAAGACCTTTAAGTATTCTTCCACTTGCTCTTCTCCACTTCCAAAATTCATTTGATGCTCCTGTGTAATCTTTTCTATTTAACCGTGAGCGGAGTACACTTGAGCGAAAATTGCCAATGCCAACATTATAAACAAAAGAAGTAAGGGAAGAAAAGGCATCGTGAGTTAAAGGGACTTTAACTGTGCGACCAACTGCATTCTCAGCGTGGCGCAATCCAAAAACCAATAGCTCATTGGCCTCATCTTTATCAATTTCTCTATCATCCATATCAACGCGATCGCCATTGATATGATAAGTGCTACCGTAGCCGATTGTAGCCACACCAGCACTGCAACGGTACGGTTTTGAACGGTATCCTTCAAAGAGTTTAACAATTTCTAATCCTTCCTCATTTATTTTCACTTTCTAAATTGTCTCCCACCAAAATAAAAAGCGATTATACTTGCCCAGATTGCCATAACTTGCTCATCCCATGCGGCGACAAGCGCATCTCCCGGTGCGACACCATTTTGTATCAAAAGGTAATAAGTTGTTATTTCCACTCCGAGAAAGAGGGCCATAAATAAATAAGTAATAACAGGGCGTACAGAAGCCCGAACAGAATTAATAAAACTCCCACCGTCGATAGCACTATCGTGTTCATGAATAGTCTCCACTTCCCTGATATTTGCTTCAATCGCAGTTCGATCTAATTGAATCTGTGCTTGTCTTTCCATAACAGCCAGTTCATGTTTTTTATCTGATTTGTCTTGGAAAAATTCGAGAATGCGTGGCATAAAAGAAGTACCAAAACCTAGTAAACTACCTAATAAAGTAAGCATATTCGTCCTTTTCTTTAGTTTCGTCTTTTAATATTTTTCCTTCAAAGCACAATGTCTCAGCTTTTGCTATAGCAAAATGAGTAACCTTAACAGCACTTCGAATAATTACTGATCCACGGTGGAAACACTGACTCGCACTTTCATACGGTCCCAGTTTATCCTCAATTATAACTGGTTCAGCGGCCGAGACTGCCCAGATTAATACGATGGTTTTAAACATCTTTCACCCCGGTGTCGGGATGGATATTATTATGAATGTGGATTAAACTGTCGGTATCTCGGCGTAAACTATTTACTCTGTGTTGAAGAGCCTCAAGTTCTCGCGCCTTAGATTCCATTTCTGCTGGAGAAAGCATCGACCCTAATACTTTCACTTGATGTTGCATGACTGCATCGCCTGACTCTGTCGCGTCTAATCTAGTGTTTAAAGAAGCTAATTCGCTAGTTACACCTTTTAAATCTTCTTGGATTCTAGCAACAGTTGATTTTATAACTGCCCATGTACCGGCCAACCCTGCCAGGACAGTGGCGAAGGTTAATATTTCTCTTGCGCCAAGTTCCATTACTTCCTAGCCCACCAAATGTAAGCCCCGACACCACCTATAATAGCTATTACAAGTATATAACCTGCA
>TARA_R110002020_G_scaffold379488_6_pt1 | contig 32906 bp, 28 predicted proteins | sample TARA_R110002020 | Tara Oceans TARA_R110002020 (sample SAMEA4396489) | marine metagenome | biome: Westerlies Biome; feature: [MES] marine water layer (ENVO:01000295) within the mesopelagic zone...; material: water (ENVO:00002006), including particulate matter (ENVO:01000060) such...
CGGTGTTCAAGCTACCATCGCCTAAAAAGCTTCTAAAGTTTATACCATGTGCCGTACAAGAAGCGGTGAGGGATGATAGCGCAGCATCAAATACACATACCGCATTCGATTTTCTATTCCCTGCATGAGATGAGCCTCCTGGAACCATAGTTCCTTGTTCGTCGGCAAGAGCATGTGGAGGAAAATGACCATAAGTTGGATTGCTTTCCGTTCCCCTTTCAAGCCACATACCACCTACACCTTCATCCCATGAGAACTCTAACCCTGGGTACTGAAAGTTTAGTGAACTCATATACAAGAACATTTGAGATAAAACAAAGGAGGAGGGTGTTCCCTTTTGCACATCATATCCCGAACCACACTTTGGATTTTTTGCAATACTAATACCAGAGACCGTCTCTGTGTGTCTAGCAAAAGCTTGTGCTGGGGTTGCCCCTAATGCTCGATCCTCCTCTGCCCCTAGAGGTGCAGAAACACAATGGGATAAGCAATTATCCATCCTCAATACGATAGAGGAGGCTGCCATTCCAGCAGTGGTAAGGGGTATAACAACTTTGTCTAAATCTTTTTCATATTGCCCCACATAGGTACAGGAAGAACCTCCAGGTCCTCGCAGGCCTCCTGTTTCTACACAGATATGAAGATTATTAGCAGCAAGGAATTCCCCAGTATTCGTCATAGCCTCAGGAGAACTATTTCTAATGTTTCCAACAAATGTTCCCATCCCTCGTATGTTAGGTATAAGCGGTGTAGCGTCTAAGGTGGTCCCTGCCCATTGCCCAGCCCCGATAGTGTATGGACCTAAACCAAATCCATTCTTTATCAAGTTCCAAGCTTGGCCTGTAGGATGCCACCAGGCCTCAGGAGTAAACTCATTCTCGTAGTCTGCGAAATTTATTGACCATCTAAATACCAAAGAGAAATCAGAAGTTTTATAAATAGGGTTGAACGATCTATAGGCAACAAGAATAGGTTCCGAAACTTCCCTATTCAAAGGGTTACGCATATATAAGCCTAGCTCACTAATAGTTACATTGGTATTATCTCTTTTTATATTATTACAACTATCATCGTCTAGTACTATTGTAAACTCTACTTTAGACGGAGCGGCCTTTCTTATTTGTCTTTGTGGGATATTTCCAAAAGATCCACTTGCAGTTATACTGGATTTATTTCGGCCCACTTGCCTTGGGATATCAGACAACATAACATTAGAATCTATTCCAAACTCTTTAGCATCTATGGGATCACCCATCTTATAAAGAGAGCTTGTCATTGTTTGGGAAGATAAGCCAAGCTGGAAAAGATCAATCTTGTAGTCTTCAGGCTTAAACTCTTGTCCTGCGGCTAACATGGAAGCAATTCCTACCCCCATTCCAGAGCAAATTACATTATGATCGTCAGATATAATAACCTCATTTCCATTAGCATACCGTTTAGATATACATAGGCGACCGCTTACCGCATCAGGATCGTACCAACCAGTATTCATACGAAGGATAACCTCCAAATAACAGTGAAATCATTCATATTCTCCATATCCTTTCCAGTCTCATACCCAATGACATCATTTACTTTTCTTTGAGCCAACAGTGTATATCTTAAGGGATTGTATAGTTGATCAAAATTTAAAGGAATGCTTGAGTTTTCATTTTCTTGCACGGTTCTATCTATGTCTATACCCCATAACCCAGCGTTATGAAGACCTCCATAGAAATTACTGAAGGACTTGTCTCCCCCTTTAATAACACATTGATATTCTATATAGTTTGTTGTACTTGCTGTAGTAGCATTGTTAACTGTAAGTTTTGCGAATCCAAAAGGATCCATTTGAGTATTGAATCCTGTATGCCCTTCAGTTATAACCCCGCTTCCAGATTTAGTTGGTACAGCACCCGCGCTTAATTTGGCAATAGTGTTATCCCAGGTCGTTCCTATGGAGTTTAAAGAACTTACAACCACAGCACTAGTACCTAAAATGGGAGAACCACTTGGAGCATAGCATCCAAGTAGATTGGCAAATCTAAGTAGTGCGGTCTTTGAATTGGGTGATAAGGAATTATAGAATCCTGAAGCTTGGGCATATACAGCGTCCCCTTTTCTCTGATCAATCCCGCTTACATGGCTTAGTAAATACCAAGGCTTCGACGCAATGTTAAGGTTGTGCCCTGGATCCCTTCGGACCAATTCGCTAATAGCTTCTTGCATTCCACTAACTATTAAAGATTGGCTCATCGTAGTTGCCGCAGTCTTAGACCAACCTGTATCTCCTGAAACCGCAGATACCAGCATTGCGCTTGGCCCTGTCGTTGGGTCCTCCATTGATTGCCTGATCACCGCTGTTATTGAACTAGGTTCAAGTTTATTAAGATTAATCTTAGCTATAGTATTAGTTCTAAGAGACTTAGGGGCATACAAGTACGAAGCAGAAACGCCAATAATAGCAGAGGCCAATAAGGTAGAACTAGGATCTCCACTAAAATTAACGCAATGGTGTGTGTTGTATATGTAAGGTTGCTTTATGTCTGCGTATGCAGATGACCCAAACTCGCTGGAGCCTTCATACCCACTTGCGTCCTTTCCAAAAGACATCGCTTGGGCACCATAAGCTGAGACGTTATAAAGGCCTACTGTAGTTGTTGTTGTTGCAGAGGCTTGGCCTGACAAGCTGTTTGATACACCCCCTCCCAAGGAAGAAGGAATTACCATCATCCTCGCTATAGACCTTCCCATGGTAGGTAAGATATTATTCTCCCCTTTGAACACCAACTTCTCAGTTGGTGTTCCCATGTTTGCATATATCTCTACTTCTCCTCTCATTTTAATTTGTAAATACTGTTCCTGATGGGGCCGATGTTGTTGCGTGATTACTTGTCACTAAAGGATGTATCCATAATCCCCTACTTCTAGTGGTTTGACCTCTTGTAAAGTTTGCACCTGACATGCCTTCTGTGTTTTGTTTAAGATATCTTATAATAGTCCATAATTCTTCCTTACTTATATTAATAAACTTCTCGTTGATCTCAGGTCTAAAAGGCTGCGAAGGGTCTGATGGTACCCCAGCGGACATACGAGAGGCCTGATGTAATGTATCGTCTCTCATATTTATTTGATCAAAAAGCATATACTTTGTAGAGTTATTTGATCTTGGAACAAAAATAATCTCAACATAGTAATCTCTGTGTTCAGTATGTATTGGATCAGACACTAAATCTGATTGTATAACATTACCTTCTTTTGTATCAAACTCCAAAAATAACTGCTTGAAGAATCCCTTCTCTATAAGATTCAGTGAGTTAGGATAATCAATCGACCCCGCTGGACCCAGCCCACTTAATCCTCCGTAAGGTATTAACGAGCCTTCATTGGCTTCTGAGAGCATCTCCTCATCTAGATTAAAAACAGTAGCCAGCGAAGGTCTCCCAGGCTCTCCAGTCAGAACAGTGTCTCTCGATAAAGAGTTTACTCTTGTTGGATACCAACTTCCCTTCTTAGAAGCAGTTGTTTCATTTCGCAAAGCATCTGGAACCCAGGACCAGAAGAAATTCTGCCCTGCTGAGTTTTCTATAACTCCTGTATGAATCCAAACTCCAATAGATCCTCCACCTAGAGTTCTGCCAGACTCCTCTGCAATTAAAGCACTTACTGCTACATGAAAATCATGAGAGGGGATAAGTTTGTTTCCATCACTAAGATTTCCAAAGTTTTTTAAATCAAACCTAATCCTAGGAATACCATTTTCAGCCTTAACTTTTATCATGGTATTACCTCCTGTGTATTTTGCTCTATGATCAGAAGACAATAAAGACTGCGGTTTATTAAATAGTTGAAAATTGTTCTTATCTGAAGAGCCTGAAGCATCTATTAACTGAATTCCACTACAGAACACAGCATTTCTAAACTCTTTTACTTCGGCTAAATCATTAGTCGAGTAGGGTTGAAGTGTTCCTGATATTGGTACGGGCAGCTTTGCTTGGTCTGTTCCCAGTACAAGTTCAGTCTGCCAGTTTGTAGTTCCTGAAACAGAGAATATCCCACTTCCACTATTCTTTTCAATCCTGAATACATCTCTTGCTTGAAAAGCAGAGGCTTGCAGATAGGGATTGGTTTTTACCGCAGATCCCTCAATTGATAAGTCTGCATTATATAATAAAGGGCCGAAGGTCTGAGAGAATATCCCAGCCTCTGCCTTTCTTAGAATCATCTTCCCTAGGTCGTGCCCTCCGAAAAGGGTAATGTAGTAATTATATAATTCTAACAGTTGAGGAGCAAACTCAAAATTATCAAAATCTACGGAAGAGCCAGACATTGCTGCGAAGGACTCAGTGTGTATAGCAGAATTAGCATAACTTTTAGCTACATTCTGCCATCTACTTCGAAGGTTCCAGGCATAGGAATCAAGGGCAGACACAGAATTTGATACGGTATCTCTGACATAGAACTCAGCTTTAGCGTCTGCAAGACGATCCCACAGTCTATGCATCACTGCCTGAATTCCTTGTAGCTCACTCCTGTCTTGATACTTGTCGTGAATTGAAGCTATGTCTAGATTTTTTGCATCAGAAGCTACTCCTGATGCTCCTCGGCACGGGAACGTATTGCTCAAAGGGTTCCCTTGGTATACTACATCGGATTCTGTTGTAGACGAAGCTCTGTATACATCAGGTAGGTTGTGAACTTGAGCTTGGTTTCGTATGGGGAAGTAAGCTCCTCCTCCAGGAAGGCGACCTAATGGAACGAATCCTAACGAGGAAGGCATGGAGGTTTCTATAGAAGAAGGATGATATGTTATGGGCATATTAAACCCGTCTCTAGTGTGAAAACCAGCCTTCCTAAATGACCTACTAAGATTTCTGCCTTGGGTAATAGAGTCCGTTAAGACTCCATCCTCCATAGCAGTGTCATTATACGGAAAATCAGTGTTATAGAAAAACTCTAAGTCTACAACCGAAGCGTCTAACACTACTAAAGGTATAGCTTTTGCAGGAGATATTTCCTTGGTTACTCGGCCCACATTGGCAGGGGCTTGTGCCCCATCAGAAGTGATACCTCTTTTTGCAAAATCAAAACTTTGAGCCTTTAGGTCCACAATAAAGTGAGAAGATTTACTGTTCCACAAGGAAACATACTTAACTAAAGTATCAGGTAGTTCTAGAATTCGGTCATAATTTGGAGGATTATGTTTTGCGGTAGTAAAGAATAGCGTTCTGGAGAAAGCTTTCTCTACTCCACTGGTGTCTACTGAGTTTAATGCTTGTTCTGTAATATAACTTTTTAGATCGGATACAAAGCTAGGACTAACCTCAAACACTTCTAATAGGGAACCTAAGGTGGTAAGGAAACTAGAGTCTAAATCATTGCTTGAGTAATAGACTCTCCTTTCAAATGGAGGCAAGGGAAATCCATTTTCGTGACCTCTGTAGTTGAAAACAAAAGACTGGTCTCCCTTCACATCTAAAAGAAACCGCTCGGGAGCGTAGGAAGTGTTGGGGGGCGTATTTGCGCTTCCAGGACCTTCACCCTGATAACCGAGGGCTGCGCTTCCATAATCTTCAACGTCAGTAAACGATCCCTGTATGTAAAACCCATAACCATCAGGACCATTTTGAATAGAATCATTTATTTGATTCTCTGTGTAGCCCCAAGACTTCGCATAATCATAAACCATATTGTAGTTAAATTCTGCGGCAACAGGGTCTTCCCTTTCAGGTATCGGAAGGAAGGTGTATTCTTTTGTTAAATTTGCGTGTATGTAGCAGTAAGGTCTGGAGTCGGCGGTTACTGTATCAAACTCATCAGACGCTCCTGCTTGACCCTTTGGAACAGTCTGAAACCTATATGGTTCAAAAGCCTTTTTAGATCCTACTGTAAAGAAATGGGGGTGCTTTAGATATAATTCAGCCAATAAGTAATCAACTGCGATCCTAGCATTCTCCTCTAGACCAGAGGTTGAGTAGTTTTTAACACCAGACCTCCACGCTATCTGCCTATTTAGATTGTTTCCAGGAGGAACGTAGAAAGGAGATTCAGTAAGTAAAGCATAAAGAATTAAATCAGGAACATACGATTCATACAACTCACTGAGACTGCTACTGACATCGAAGGCATCTGGTCCGTAGATACTGTCTATACCTGCTTTTAAACCAGTAAGAGTTCCAGATTTTCTATACATCCCCACTGCATTTTTTAATTGAAGTCTCCACCTATCAGGGTTAAATCCAAATAACTCCAATCCAATAACATCGGCCATACGAACGACCATCTCATCCGTGCAGGTGTCTGGATTATACAGATCAGATAATAAGCTTACGTCATTGGTAGTGTCCGCTATGGACCAAGACATGGCCCTTAAGAATTTATAAAGAGGGCCTTTCGGTGTTTCTGTAACAGTAAAAGAAGAGGAGTTATATAGGTAGTAATCATCCAGAGTATCTCTAACGAAGGTATCACTTTCGTCAATTGCTTTGTCTGATATTAATATTCTTAATAGGGTTTCTAGTTTATCTAATTGCTGTGTTCCGCTTGTCCATGTATCAGTTCCAGACAGGTATACGTCTGGGAAGATTCCTCCAAACACAGAAGATGTTTCAGTGTTTCTCCATATGAAATTAGCCGCTCCTACAACCCCATCTGCCGTGGTAAGCTTTTCCCCCTGATAGACCACCTCTACCAACTTTTTGTGAACATATGTCCAGGGCTGATAGTCGTTACCTGGCGAGGTCATGTTTAAGATGTAAAACCAGCCCATTTTCTCAAGTAAATGGTCCTGTGTTGCCTCCAAGGTGGCTCCGTACTGTCCACGGGTGTCTTCTACGATGTCGGGGTTCCCGTTGCGAATACTGGGCAAAAGGGTGTCGCTAACAAAGCTGCTAAACTCAGCACTTGAATTGAAATCATTTAAGTAATAACCTAAAGGTGCTAAGATTTCAGTGTCGAAATCTACAATATCAAAATCTGTTAATTTATTCTGCTTTACAAAGTACTTAGCGAAAGAGGAAGGGTTAGCAATGGTCTTCGTTATTTCTGAGTTTTCAAACGAGGATAGCCCAAAATACTGTCTAGATTTATTAGCTATGCCTACTAAGGAATGCGATATTTCCTCAAAGGGATCTTGCTCTACACCGCTTACACTTAGCTCTTCATCAATATAAAATCCAGGTATAAGTTTTTCTAGAACAGTAACGTAGTTCCTGGTATTATATTTGTTGTTTCTAAACTTATAGTCTGGCATTAAAGTAGCTCTACATTAATTATTAAGTTGTTTAGTTGAACGATTTCATTAGGTCCTATCCTAAGGTCAGAATCAATGTTATCTATGCTAGTGCCTAAGACCTCATCTAGCTCATGAATTGCTTTTAGAAGTTTTCCTCGAACAAAGGGAGAACCAAACTGTGCGTTTTCGGTACCCATGTACTGAAATACCTTTGATCTAATTTTTTGTTTAATCCTCTCCTCTACAGGAGAAAACTTTCTGTCAATAGTGCAAGTTAATACTAAATCAATTGTTCTGATTAGACCATCGTTAATAACGATTTCGTCGGTAATCATCTTTTTCTCAGCAATTGCGTTGAGTAACTCTAGCTTGAACGCAGAGGAGCTTCTGGAAAACTGCAACTCGGAGGCTTTTTCTAAAATATAAACATCAATTGTGTTAGCAGAATTATACCCTTCTCTAGTTGAAGTAAACCCCTTTCCTGTAGCACCCGTTGCTCCTACAAAAGTATTTACAAACGTATTATAATCTTGTAAAGTTACTAGTCTGTCTTGGCTTCTAAAGACTAAAGGCCCGTATTTTTTAGCATGCTCTATCGTCTCTGCCTCTTGTCCTCCCACTGCTGTAGAGATATTCTCAAAAACACCGTCCACAACTATGTTTGAATTTGTTATATGAGAAAAAGTATTAATAATATTTAATGCTCCTAATGGAATATTCCCCCTAAGTCCCCCACCTACTCTATACGTAACCAAGTAATTAGCATTATTATCAGGTCTAGACCCTAAGACGTTATCTCCAAAGGTTAAATTTGCTCCGTATTCATCATCGTAATCAATTTGATACACTTTGTGCGTTGATCCTGAAGCAAAGAATACGTTATCAACTTCTTGATACACGCCTGATGCTGTACTGTTTACTGTCTCAACAAAAACATTCGTGCTTCCTTCTATTACGGGGGACTCAGTTAATCGAATAGATTTAACCTCATCAGTGTTTATAAAGTTTCCAGAGTCGGTAACCAGGTTTCCTTCAACGAGAACAAGGTTAGAAAAGGTTACAGGATTGGAAGTGTTGTCTGCTTCTGATTTATAAAGAAGGATGTCGCCCGTGCTGTTTGCGATATCGTAAGTCCCGTTAACAACTTTATATAATGTATAGGTCAGAGGGGCTCCATCAATTGGGGAAACCACAGACATCGACCTTGCATTCAAAGGAATGGTGAAGTAATTAGTATCGTCAAACCCTGGATTCTGATTCAAGGTTAGCTTACAGCTTGCAGTAGATCCTATAGGACCTTTCATTCGTATGCCTAATAACTCTAATAACTTTTTAACGCTATCTGTTTGCTTTGCAGTGCCAATAAAGTTTTCATGTGCTAACATATCTGCTTTCATGGAAAGGACTGCCCCCATGTAAGCAACTAATTCTATAAAGACCATCCCTAAATCAGACTCAGAGAAGTTCTGATAGTCTAAAGGGTACACCGCTTTAATGTATTCTATAAGATTTTCTCTTAAAGAAGTGAAATCACTTTGAGTAAAATTTAATATTTTACTTTTTTCGTCAACCGTTAGGTCAACCTTCTTTAAAAAATCCGACTGTACTGTTCCATCAAAATCAACCATTTAATAACCTCCTCCTGAGTATGAAGACCCTCCACCTTGGGGGGAGTTATTACCACCAAAGTTGCTTGTAGATGGAGTAGAGCCACCACCTCCACCTCCTCCTGAGGTATAGCTTTCAAGAGTAGTGTCCTCTCCTTCTGATACAGTAGACGTTGCTATCTGCTCTCCTGAGGGACCTACCACCACCGAAAATATATCCTGAAGGTCTCTGTTTCTAAGTCTTACAGCTACTCTTATCGTATTAGACTCTATAAGATCTACGTTATACGGATCAATAGTGGATAGAGGAGGTTGGCTAATACTAAGCTCAGTCTTAGGACCAATATCAATACTCAAAACCTCAACTTCAGGAAGGTAATCTTCTATACTAGCTTGTATTCCCTCTCTGATATCATCCAGAATGTCCTCATCAATTTGTTCAAATAAATACTGAGACAACCCTGCGCCATAGTTAGGAAGCATTACACGGGTTCCTGGATCGGTTTTTATAAGTTGTAAAACCTCCGTTATTCTAGAAGCTATACCTGTTGTTTTGGTAAAGAATCCTTCTTGCCCCCTATGCCTTCTTGTAAAAGGGTAATGTAACCCGTAAGTAAACTTCTTTTTAAATTTTAATTCTAAAGAAGATATCTTGGTTTGATTCCCGTAAATAGTTACTTTTTTCTCTGACATATATGTTAGTCCGTAATAATTGTTTTGAAGAATCCTTTTTGAGATTCGTAGGTAGTTTTTACCTCATTAGTATTTAGTGGCCTATTGTAAAGTTTTAGACTTCCAATATATCCATTAAGTGCAGAAGTTTTTCCTCCAGTGGAACCGTCTCCCATAAAGTTTCCAATAAAGGAGGCTCCATCGGTATACCCGCTTCCAATAATAAAGGGAGTGAAACGAGTTAGTCTCGGTCCTGCGTACAACTCCACAGGTCCTTTTACTCCGTTAGTGGGGTTGGATGGTAATTCGGGGTCAGCATAGCCATCATTCTGATCATGGCTGCTATAATCATTAGAAGGGGGTCTGTACTCAAAGGAGTTATTATGTCGGAAGCTGGGGAGATTTATAGCATGATATGGCTCTGTTCCAAAGGTGTCTGAAACCGAGGAGGTTGTCATCAACTCACCGTCACAATAAATATTTAAGGTGTCGTTTGGGGGGTCAGCGGTTATCGCTACGTGCATAAACTGAGACGCTGCATTTTGAAAAGCTGCTCCATTAACAGACTTCGACGTAGGAACAATACATTTATGCCAATCAAAGGAAATAGATCCTGTGTTTGCAGTTTTATTGATCCAAGAACATGCCGAAGCGTTTTTAGACGTTGTGGGGGCAACAAAGAAGGCTAGGTTGCTGATAGGGTTTTCGGCCATGACATCTGAGTGGGCAGCCCCTCCAGTCGCCAGTCGCCTATCTCTTGTGAAACCAATAGAAAAGCCTCTATGGACATCTCCATTCCTTACATTAGGCAAGGTGTCTATTGTATAGTCTTGATATAAAGACGAAGCGCCTGAAGCGACTCCTGTGTTTTCGCAAGAAAGTATACACTTAGTTAAAGAAGATGTTCCCAAAGCTCCCCATGCTGACTCAGATGTTAGGTCAGGAACTTTTACCCAGCAATCAAAAGAAAATCCTCTTGAATTATATGTCCAATCTACAAACTCAGAAGGGTCGTTCTGTGTTTCGGGTTGTCCAAAATGATACGAATTTTCTGGAGGAAGCTGGAGGAAAGATCCTATAGAAAGAATATCCCCTCCTGCATCGGCTGCTAACTCTCCGCAAATTCCTTTCAAGTAGGGAATACCAACCCCTGCCCTAAACACAGAAGTAGGGGACAGGGAGATCAGGGAAGCGTTTCCTTGATTGTCAGGTGTTACAGAATTCAATGTATTAAATTTCCACCAATCTCTAGGTATGTCAACTTCAGTCTCTAAGAAATTATAAATAGCGATTAAGCCTTCAGTAGGAACAGAGTCGGTTAATGAGAGGGTAGGAGCCCCCCCAGAAGTAGTGTAAATTATACCCCCTAATCCTATGGGAGCGGTGTACAGGTGCTGAATATTCTGAGCAGTAGTCCTAGGCTGTACTGTTGTAAATTTTGTTTGAACAGGAAGTACCATTCCCTCTACATCTCCAACATCAAAGAAAAGGCTTTTCTGCTTAAGTATCTCTACACTAAAGTTTAGATTACTGATCCAACTAAAATCATTGATTGGTATACTACTAGCGTCAAAACTTAAAAGAGGTTTAGTTGCAAAAGGAACTCTAACAAAGGTTCTTGGTCCAGTATCTAAAGTTCCGCATTGAGGATTGGACTCATCCCACGTTCCATCAGGAAGCCAACAGTTGGTCCCCGTGTCCGATCCAGGGACTGTGTCCCCTGGGCCTCCATAGCCTCCTCCTATAGGAAGTATTTGCCCGTAAACATGGAAGGGTACAATCTCCTTGGAATCAGAAGAATGCTGCGCTCCAGTATGTAGTCTGTCTCCAGGCATGGCATGATACGGACCATCGTAGTAATCATAAACAGTATATTGTGGACCCCTTCCTGCGTCAACAGCATCTTTATATATAAACACTAACTGACCCTGGCCTCCTTGCGATGTCGGAGTGTCTGCACCTCCTCCAACAGGGGCAGGAGGAAGTGGAGTTACTAATACATGCCGTCCATATAGCAAAGGAGCTTTAACGGCAATTTCAATCTGTTTCTTTCTTTTTCTTATTAGTTGTTCCCAACGTGAAACTATTCCCTCAAATTCATTACGAAGATTAAACAGAACTGCGGAGGGCTCACCCACCTCAGTAGAAGATGTCATTAAAGAAGAGACATCACTTACTTGCTTATTTCTATTACCTAAAAGAGTTCTTAAAAAGGTATCAGCCGTATACCACTTTTGCATTTCCAAGCCATCATCAATCTTATCAATATCAAATAGCTCCCCAACTAAGTTAAAGCTTTCTTTTAAAGAAAAACTTAGTCCTCGACCACCTAGGTTTGGTGCATGTTGAAAAAGATACTCATCACCTGCATCAATCGTATCTGTATATTCGATATAGGTGTTTATAGGATCTAGACCGCCTTTCTGCCCGTCATAGTACAGACCATCGGAGGTCAGTAGGTAAAATCCAGACTGTGATTTTGGTGGACCAAAAGATAATCTAAAGGGACTCCTGGCTTCAAATCTAGCAGGATCAACATATGAAGTAGTAAGAAAATTAGCTTTTGCAAACCTACGTTCTTCGTCTGGTGAACTTGGAACAAAGACAGGTTCTTTTGTTGGATCTGAAATTCTTTCAGAAAGAATATTATTAATATTATTAACTACATCTTCAGCTTTTTGTCTAAACGCTCCAGCGGCATTAACACTCCCCTTGTACGAAGCGAACCGTATACCGTGAAGCTCTGCGTATGCCTCTGGGTCCATAGACGCTAATCGTTCTCGCTGAAGACCTGCTGTGCCAGCGATAAACTTTTTTATATTTAAAAGGTCTGATACCGCGCCTTTTGCTTTGTTCGTTAATGCCATAGTCTAGTCCACACCTGCGAGGGCCTTTAGGTTGTTAATAGTTTGCCCTTCGTTTCTATCTAATCCATACTTAGAGTTATCAGACAAGTACTGGAACTTCCCGTACTCAGTGTCATACTCTAAAATACCAGTCTCTAGCATGTATTTTTTAACTACATCTTTTTCTGTCTCGTCTACCTTATCTAGTGCTGACTGAATCTGCTCTAAGATCTCTTGGAGAATCTCAGCAGGAAGACTATCAAGGTCTGAAGCAGACATGCCAAGTAGACTTTCGGGAATGCCAAAAGAACTATTCATTATGCCAGCAGCGGCACTGCCTAGCATAGCTCCCATAGTTGTTAAATCAAATCTTGCCATTAGTAAACTCCTTTATTTTTGTAGAATGTTTTCTGCTCTTCATTGTCTTTATTGTCTTTAATGACAGGATCTTGAGGATACACCACAGGGTTATATACTGCCAAGGCTCTCCCACTGTTTAAATGTATTTGTTTTCCTAGAGCAGGAAGTCCTGAATCAATGTTCACTCCTTCTTTCCCATTTATATGTACTGTCCCATCGCAATTTAGTTTAAAGTCGCCTTTACATGCCATGTCAATACCACCCTGCTCGGCACGAACTTCAACATTTCCTTTAGAATAAATCCTAATTAAAGAACCTTTTGCAGTAGTCTCCAATTCAATCCTTTGGGGCCAAGGAGCCCAACCTGCCACTGGGGGTGCGGCAGACTGTCCCGCTGGTACCGAGCTTTGGGCTTGGGCTTTCTCGTCTGTAGTCGTGAGGTATATTCGTCCTCCTGCTGCGTTGGATTGAATATTAACATCTCGGTGTTTTGATTCAATATTAACATTCCCATAATGCTCTTCTTTGCCCTCTGCTTCTTCTCCAACAGGCTTATTCTTTCCTGTAGAGTTGTTAACGATATTCAACTCGCGCCCATCGTCAACCCAGATGTCAATTGCGCCTTCTCTGGAGATGTTTTTTATTGGGCCTAAAGACTCTACTTCAATACTTCTAGCCGAGGACTGAGGGTTATCCCTGTGAGAGGTAATCTTAATGCCATCCCTATGTTCGTTTATTAGATACATACATTCTTGCTCTTTACTATCCAAAAACTTTAGAGATTTACCCTTTGCGGATCTAATTTCTAATCTTTTGTTTTCCCACTTCTCTTCCTCGTCCTCTGGGGTTCCCTTGCCTTGCTCTTCTGAGAATATAATCTTGTGACCGTCAGGGCTTCCTAAAACCCATTTCATGGGAATACCCTTAGCCCTATAGATATCTTTATCAACTTTTTTAATCTGAGCTTTTTGCTCGTCTTCCATCGGCCCTCCACCTGTTGCGCCTAAAGCTCCAGGAGATCTATACACAGTTGACATGTAATACCACAAATCGGTCTCATCGTCTGGTTGACAGACTAAAACAGTTTCGCCTCCTAAAGGAGGGAATACGAAACCTCCCTCGGCCCCAGCCTTAAATGGGCTAGTGTATACCACCATCTTCTTTCCGTGACCATTGACATGAGCAAAAAAGCCACCATCTTCTCCTATGGAAACAGATTCTTTAATATTTGCAGTCGCTAACTTCATATTTTACCTAATTTGTAATTTAAATTGAGACCAAGCATCCGTAGGGGATAGTAAGTGCCTATAACCTAATAAAGTATACGCTCCTGTCCAAGGAGGTTTACTTCCCATGTGGGTAGACCCGCCTTCAATAAACGTAACATCTCTTCCATCTAACTCTACTGATCTTCCTATATCTGAAGGCCTAGACAAATCAAAACATGGAAGCGTTTTAATCCTAGCACCTAGTCCTTGCTGATACCCTATTATAGCCATGTTGGCAACAACTCCTCCACCGTCAGTCTGATTACTTCCAGGGTCCAGCATTATCCAGGGTTTAGCGGTTTTACTTCTCACGCCTAGATATGCGGCAACCACCCCTTGTACAGCTTGGCTGAAGGTTCCTCCGTTTGCCTGTGCGGCTTTCATGGCATAGGATAGTGTTTTAAAGAAGCTGGATAATCTAAACCTTCTGGATCTTGGGACAGGACTAGAATTAATTGTGGCATATGACTCCACAGCCTTGGCTACTCCCTGATTCATTCGCTGCATGTAATGCTCTTGCTGTAGTATATTTAATTCCAAAATATTACCACCAGGGTCGCCACTGTTATATGTAAATATGGGAGTGGTCCAGGTTGTATCAGAGAATATGTCTGATTTAATACTTCTAGGTTGGTCACCTCCCCCTTTATCGTCTGCGTGTCCTATGGTGTTTGGAAGATTATTGTGGCCCATTAAACCTCTAACCATACCTTTGTCTCCGCACAACAACCCCATAGATCCTGACATACCTGCTTTAGCCAGATCCTCAGGATGATTAAGCCACAGGAAGTACGGGTTAACAGGCCACTCGTCTGTAGCTTGCCTACCCAGCTTTGTGCAAAAACCTCTTATCGCCATCTCAAGGTCTGCTGTGCCAAAATTCTCATCACCTTCAACTCTAAATTCAGCCCAAGCTTGATGCTTTCCTAAAAACGACGATCTTGCTTGCGAAGGAGAATTGTACTGATCTCTCTCTTGTTGAAACTTTATAGTTGCAGCTACATCCATGGGGACTCCAGCAGGATTGCTTATGTAGGTCCCTTCCTCTACGTGTAAAGTAAGCCCCACACTAAGTAGAGTTTCAGACAACACTTCAACTGCAATTGCTTTTTTATCTCTCTCAGGGTCTGTGCTTTGTATGTGTGAAACTTTATCACTAACCATCTTTCTTAATGCTTTACTTATGTTTGGAACAACAACTTTAGAACTTTCATTACCTGTTGCTGCCACCACAAAATCATTAACAGCATCCATAACTAGTTTATGCAAATCTACCGAACCAGCACCAAGACTTACCTGGTCGGGTCCTGGGTAGTTTAAAGACGCTAGACTCATAGAATTGCTTTGTCCAATAACCGTAGATTTATGCCCACCTGCTATTTGGTTTTTGTCGGGATCATTTTGTGGTCCTTCTTTATTGATAGCCATAGCTTTATGGGTCGGGACCATATTTAGAGTTATGATTCGACCTCCTTGTCCATAAGAAACATTAGAGGTTCTTACTGCGAAATTATGGGGGCCTGAGATATTACCAGGCCATCCGTAGCTAACCTGTATATCCCAAGTCGATCCACCTCCACCACCTCCACCTGATCCACCTTCTTCTTTTGTCATGGCTTTTGTTAGAGGCCCTTTCGCGTCTCCAGACATTTTCGATAACGCAGCAGTTAACATAGTGGTAAATTTATATTTAATAAAAATTTCCTCGAACTGACCATCAGGGTCAACAAATTTTAAAGTTGCACCAATGTTGCTATCTTCATAATAATGCTCGAACGATATGAAGTTTTTATTACCCTGGTCATCAGGAGGAAATAGCTCTTGCCCATCTCCGTAAGTAACTTGGATAATTGGAGTCTCAGGTATTACAGTTTTGGGCATGATATATTATAGGTAAGTGATAAAATCAATAATTTTTATAACATCTCCAGCAAGTAAACCTTCGTATGGATCGGAAATATTATTAGTCTGCATGACTAGCCAATAGTACTCACTAGACCCATAGTAGTTGTATGCTATGACATCAGGTCGCGCTTCTTCTCCTGAGGTAATTTTTATTAGTTTAAAAGGTTTTTCATCTAAATCTTTTAAAAAAGTTTCGTATTCATTAGAATGGAGAGTAGTACATACACTTCTTGATTTATGTGTAATAACATTCTTTCCAACTTCATTTGGGCCTCTTGATCTAAATTTTACTAATACCATAATTATTAAAAGCTTGGAACGTCTACCTCCTCTAAAGAAAGAACCACTTTAACCTGTCTAGGTGTTCCTGAGTCTGTATACCCTGCCCTCTCGACATTTGTTATTGAGTAATTTGTGCATACACACCTAATGGATTGCCATTGAGTTCCATAGGTAAACTTAACCAAAGGAATGGCCGAGCCTCCTTGACCTAAAGAAGCACTTCTAATCCTATTTATAGGCCCTGTAAGATCCCCGTAGGTCATCTCAGTCATAGAAAAAGATAGGCTTAAGGTCCTTGAGTCTGCACCTGTGTATGCGTAAAGATTTCCACCTCTACCTATAACTTTGTATTTAGAAAATCTAGGTTTCTTAGACTCCCTAATTGTTACGCTTTCTTTAAGGCTTAATACACCTCCTGGGTCAAATCGTAACTTTCCTACTGAGGCTCCTGTTCTAAATGTCATGATTTATTGTTATGGTTGGGTGGTTGCGGGGGGTGGCACCAGCAGCGGCATGAGTTGAATAATATCGTTTATATTATCTGGGTCAGTGAGATTTGGGTTGGCGTTATTAGCGGGATCATTGACGAAATCCTCAAGCATCCGAGCAAGTTGTGCAAGATGTTGTCCCATGGCGTTATTACTGCTTTCTCGTAGAAATTCAGAGATAGCAATGAGGGCTCTACCAGTATCGGAATTATCAGTAATAGCCCCCGCATCGGGACCCCCCGCTCTCCCAGCAACTATATCTGGAGTCGCTAACCCTGCTCTGATTCTGGCGGTATCTACGTCTGGATTAGCAGCTTCTATTCCAACTAAAAGAGTAGAAATTGCGGAAGTAAGGCTTGGGATTAAAGTATTTACTATTAAATCGTTAAACTGTGAAAATCCAGACAATACAGGTCCTAAGGGAGATCCACTTCCAACTCCTACGTTGAAAACAGATTTTATTTGATCAAGCAATGTTCCAAAAGATTCAGAAAAGTCTTGAGCAAAGTCTAAAATATTGTCACCCTCTGTAAGAGGCCCCACAATGAACTCATTAAGTGCCTCTGCAACAGGAAAAACTATCTGTTGCTCAAAGCTATCGAACAAAGCTACAGCATTCCTCTCTTGAAGATCACCTAATTCATGAGCCTGTTTTCTTATTTCATTGAATAGTTCTTCATTCTTTGTAAGGATTGTTGATGCTGTGTCCCCAACCTCTAAGCCTCCTAGTCTAGCGGCTCCTACTCCTTGTTCTGCATTTTTAACAGCAGTAATGAAGCCCATTACCGCAGGACCTAAAGGACCAAAAGCCTCCTCTAGCATTTGAATCTGCTGTCTTATGTCTGTACCAGGACCTCCCCCGAACTTATCGAGTTCAAGACCTGCTGCTGTTATCTTCTCTTTCAGCATCTCGTATGCTGCTGCGGGATCAGAGGCTGATAAAGCAACTAAATCATTTATCCAGCCCATCTCAATCCCCATGAGGCTACCACCCTGAATGCTGGAAGCTTTTGTTAACTCAGCAATAAGTGCGTTAAATGCTCCCATTCCTGCCTCTCCTAAATCTTGTCCCGCAATGGTACCCAATTTCATTAAGCTCTGACCCAAGCCATCTATCATTGCAGCAGGTTTTAACGCAGCGGCAGTCTCAGAGAGACCTCTTACTAATGCTTCTGTGGTTATGGATTGTGATGCAGTAGATTTCATTATCTCATCTTGTAAAACATCAATGGCATCCTGCGTCAAGAATAAAGATCTGCCCATAGACGCAAAACCTTTTACTAGAGCTAAACCTGCGGCTCCTTGCAATCTAAGCTGAGTTGCTAACTTAAGAGAAGACTCCATGTTAGCCCCTATACCAAACTGGAACAGTCCAATGGCTGTGGACATCTTCTCATCTATGTTTCCTGGAATTTCATCAAAACCAGCAATGTTTGATTCTAGTGCGCCAATAAGAGAGGCTCTTTGGGTTCCCATAGCAGTAGTTTGTTGCTCCTGCTTATGGACAGCCTCAACTGAGTCATTAAAAGCTTTAACCATTGGACCAAAGCCGATCTCAAACCCTGTTGTCATATTAACAATCGAAGTTTGGAGTCTCGCAATGCTGGTAACTACTCCTGCTCCCGTTGTCGCTATAGTCGTTGCGGCTCCGACAGTATTGGCACCTAAGGATGTAAGGGATTTTATTAGCTCTAATATTGGATTCATTAAGTCTGCTCCTCAGGGTTCTGAACATCAAACATATTTTTTAGATCATCTTGCAGTTGTTGTTCTTCCGATTTTTCTATTCGTCTAATATGCTCCATTCTACCTAAAATATATGTTCGGTAATTATCCTCTGGTAGAGCGGTTCTTCTATTACTATATAGATTGTCTATGACCTTTTGCGAAAAGAAAGAAGATAGAGGAATTTTTACTGCACTTACTAACTCATTACCTGTACGCGCTTCTTTTGTTACAGGCTTAACAATAAGAGCCATGGTGATTCCTGAGTCCCCTAGCTTATGGTATTTGAAGAATATTATGTCCCCTACTTTAAGAGATGATCCATTGCTGGGTAGTCTAGTAAGGTCGTACCGCATGCTTTTCGCATGATTTACTAAAAATTCAAGGATTTTCTTTGAAAAACTGAGCATAGATCGTCTATTAATATATATATAACCTCATTATGAATTCTACACACAATACAGAAATAGATATTATTGATTTTATTGATTTATTAGATACTACATTAAGTCCTTCCTTTGCAGAAAAATGGAGGCATAAATACTCTGAAAAGTTTATAAAGCTCTTTCAGACCAAGATACTTCATGCAGTCTCTAATAGGAAGCCATTAAAGTTAGATAACTTATATACCTACTTAACAAAAAAATGCAAATACTCAAAAGAGCAAGTACTTGATTTTTTTGATAGTATAGAGATAGACCTATACACACCACTTATTGTGGGGAAGCTAACTAAAGCTTCTTAGCTTCTGCTTTTTGTTGTTTAATTTCCTCTAACCTCTTTCCAACTGTAAACGGGTCTGTGAACTCTGGACAGATAGATTTAAAGGCGCACCAGTTGCAGAAATCATTTTGTACTGGTGTGAGGTCAATCTTTTTTGCTTTTCTTATCTTCCAGACCTCATCTCTTACCGTGTTGAGGTAAGCATTAATTTGGGGGACTCCATATGAGACATGTACAAAAGTGTCTGTTATTGGGTAGTAATGAGCAGCAACGATATCAGAGTAGGGAACATTATACATTTTGTGGATAGCATACGTATACCCTCTCATTTGCATATCTTGGTACAAGTCTACTTTATTCTTTTCGCGCTTTGATGTCTTGTAATCAATAATTAAGTAACCCCCATCCTTTCCTTTTATCACTCTGTCGATAACCCCATTTTGTTTGATGTCTTTACCTAGTTCCACCTCATAGACTAACTCAGTGGCGACCGTCTCTTCTAAGCTTGCGTTAAACCTTAGAAAGTTATTAATACATTTCTCTATCTTTGGGATATAGGAATCTTGGAACGAGTAGTTTTCCTTTAAGTTTCCTGCAATCTCGTTTAATTCGTTGAAGGTCGAAGCGTTAACCCCGTCCTCAAATATTTTATGGATGTACGATCCGAAGTGCAGGGCTCCTGTGTTGGTTTTATCCTGCTCTGGGATGTAATCGACGTACTTGTAGCGATATTTCAGCTTACATTGTTGAAAAGTAGAGCGTTTCGACTCTGATATAGTTGATATGAACATAATTGGTGATCCTCAGTTTATTAGAGCATATATTTGCGAAAAGTTTAACGATACAGGGAAATTATCAGCAAATGGGACTGAGTTCATAATGCCATCCCCTTTCTTATATAATGATTGGAAGAAGCACTTCAGTATAAATCTCGACACAGGGCTGTGGCAAGACTTCAAATCTGGGAAAACAGGCAACTTCATCACCCTGTATGCCTTCCTAGAGGGGATCACTCACAATAAAGCCGAATCCTCTATTCTATTAAAAACTTATCTTAATACTAGCTCCGCTCCCGCCCCCAGGCACATCCCAGCAGAGGTCGAGAAGATTTCCCTGGAGCCCATATCTCCTCTTTCTTGCTACTCTGAGGATAAGAAGATAAAAGAAGCGTGGACCGTCCTGTATGAAAGGCATCTGTTTGATTTAAGCAGCGAAGATACCCAGTTTTTCTTTTGCAGAGAGGGCCGATTTGCCAATAGGATCATTATTCCCTTTATAAACAAAGACAATATGTATTTCTTTCAAGCAAGAGCCCTGTATGATTCCATGGAGCCTAAGTATCTTAACCCTCCCTCAGATGTTTATATTAAGAAATCAGATGTGCTGTATCCCTTTAATTACAAGGAAGATTACGTTGTGGTCTGCGAAGGACCCCTTGACGCTTTATCTTTAAAACTACGAGGCGTTAATGCGACCTGTACTTTGGGTTGCCGCATATCTCCCTCACAAATGGATCAGCTTGCTGAGTTTGATGGAAAAGTTATCTTAGGATATGATAACGACAGCGCGGGGAGAAGAGGCGTAGAAGAATTTGATATTCTGCGGAAAGAAAAGAGGATGTCTCCTCCCTATGTCTGCCCTATGCCTCCTGGATACAAGGACTGGAACGAGGCTCACACAGAGGATTTTGACCTAAAATCATGGGTGTCAGAAGAAGCTTACTACTTAGATTTCGAGAAAAAGGTTCTTGACGAGCTACTTAACTAAGAAGTAGGGTAAACGGAGGGCTCACTATTGTTTGGTTAAGAATATTGTACTTAACCGTCACTAAGTAAGGCCCTGTTGGGCTTCCTATGTTTTCTCGCTTCAATTTCTCAGTGGCATTTGCAGTGAGGTTCTTTATTACCTCTGTGTCCCAATTTAAGACCAATGTGTTGTCTGATGTGATGTCAACTAGGCTAGATGTATCAGAATACCCAGAAAGCTCATATTTAGAAGGAAGTATGGGGTTGGTGTCGTTGAACTTTTCTATTTTTACTTGAGCGTCTGTAATAACGGAATCTTTGAAGATATTTTTAATATCTTGCGTTACATTACTGTTTTCTATCGTAGTTTCTGTTGTTATCTTCAAGTTAACTTTAGATCCCAAGGTAACGTGCTTGTTAATTAGTTTATTTCTAGTTTTGAACAGCAGGGGTTCTGTTATGGTAAATAACGTGTCATCATATAAGGTGAAAGTATTGATGAATGTTTTCCACGCACTGTTTTCCGTTACCTTAACAGTCCAAACGTCGATATAATCGGTAGCCGCAGAGGCAGTATTGGTTACTATCGTAGTATCCTGGGTTCTAGCCACACCACTCAGAGAACTACCGAGTAGACCGTCGAGAATAACTCCAAATTCTCCTGTGCTTATTTTATAAACACCACTTACGCTAGAGCATGCCCCACCTAACGCCACATCGCCGTTACTTGTAGCCGCAACACCGTTGTAGTTTACAGACTGGAAGGATGTGTCGGTAGCTACAACACCTGTAGCACTTGCACCGAAGACCATTAAGGCAGAGGCAGTGCTATCAACAAGATTATCCGAATTTAATATCGTGCTAGGTGAGGTGTTTGCGTTTGTTTTAAACACATGGACTGCACTGATAGCGTAAGGGTCAACAAAAGCTCCATCATTGATGAAGAAAGTTCTAAGCATTACCCTTTGAAGAACAGGGGGTCTGTTATGTCTGTCAATTACCTCTACTGTGTTTAATTTCATTTCTTTCGGCCTCTTTTTCGTCCACCAACATCTGAATATAGACCCAACCCTCTGGTCGAGTCATTTTTTTAACATCAGAATGCGAGAACCCTAACTTGCTTACTAATATGTAGGTTTCCCGAAGGATGGAACTCAGATTAATTATTAAATCTAAGTCCCTAAGAAAAAATCCGTTGTAATAGGCATTGCTACCTCTTCCTCATGACCGCAATGAGGACAAGAGAAGATCATTCGAGGATGTAGGCCGTAATCAGAACAGGTCACTTCTTTTACCAAAAGATGTAAGTCTTTAACAGGTAACTTCTTTAATACCTCGGATATGATCTCTTTGTTTGAACACCCATCAATGTCTAAAACAAACCTCCATAAGTGTGAATACAGGTCAGACCCTGTGAGTACTTCCTCATCTTTTGCTTTTGCCATACGGACCACTACTTCTTTTCCTAAAGAAGGAAGTTTCAACTTTCTAGGGTCTGTAAAATCATCAGGGAGTGAGTTTAGGATAAGGTTTTTGTTGATATCTATTTTTATGTCCGAAACTTTCTTACAGTTATTACATGGCATCGTTAATGAGTAACTAGGCCCGTAAGTTGCTTCTCTGATTTTAAATAACACAGCAACCCTATCTATAGAAAGCATTTGCTCTGGTTTTATATTAGAAACACAACGATTTAACATCACTGCAATCGCATCAGCCCCTTTTCTTCTCGCATCTGCAATGGCTCTCTCATCTTCAAAGGTCATTGCTCTAACTGTAATTGGAGCAGTAGGGTCCTCTAGTTCATAAAATTTACACCGACTAGGAACGTCTACTGCTAAGTGTAACTCCTCGGCTGGTAGGTTCTCTAAAATTCTCGCAATCTCTTCTTGTTTTGCATTATTATCCATAAAAAAATCTCCGTATACTCTATGATAGTATAATGATTATTACTGTAGGCACATTAAAATCAAAAATATCCACTGACAACCCTGAGCTACTACGAGCTTTAACTAAGCTATACTCATTCAAAATCCCTGGAAGTGAGTATAGCCCTCAGTATCGGGCCAGAAGGTGGGATGGAAAAAAGCACTTTATTTCTAGAGATGGGTCCTTTATGTCGGGGCTGCTTCCTCGTATTCTTTCTGATTTAAAAAAGATTGAATGCGTTCCCAACATCAAGTATATAGAGGAATCAGAAGAAAAATCAATAAAGGACTACGGGATTGACGGATTCACCTACTACGACTACCAGGAGAGCCTAATAAACAAGGCATTAAGTAAGAAAAGGGGCGTTATAAAGTCCCCAACTGGCTCAGGCAAGACATTAATCATGGCAGGTCTTGTAAAGGCGTTAGAAGGCAGGAAAATGCTATTATTATTTAATGCTAAACAGCTAATAACGCAAACATATGATTTTCTAACAGATACTTGCGGGATTGAAAACGTAGGAATATGCTACGGGGAAGGCTACCAGTACGGTGACATAATGCTGTCTACAGTTCAAAGTATAGAAAAAGTGTTGGACACGCACGGCAAAGAGGTAGAGGTCCTCATGGTGGATGAGTGTCATGAATTTTGTAATGGAAAAATAACTCTACCTGCAATACAAGCATTTCCCAATGCAACTTATAGATTCGGTTTCACAGCAACCCCACCTTCAGATAATATCCCTGAGTACAACCTGGAAGGAGCATTAGGGTCTATAATAGAAGAGGTGGATACCGCTGAACTAGTAGAGAAAGGAAAACTCACTAAACCAATTATTCAAATAATAGAGAGAACCTACTTCAGCAGCGGAATAGACGAATCAATGACATACGATGAGGTGTACGACACTTACATCGTCAACAATGTACAAAGAAATAATATTATACAGGAGATTATAAATGACATCAAAGGAAAACAAGAAAGACCTCGCATACTTATACTTACCAAATCGCTTGATCACGGACGAATTCTTGAGCAAATGCTCAGACCTATTGTGTGGTGTAGATTTCTTGAAGGTGACAACAGCATCGGAGAAAGGTACGAAAGCATATCTAGATTTAGACAACATCCCGAGGCTTCTGTTCTTATTGGGACGAGAATACTACAAACAGGTATTAACATCGAAGAAATTACCCATCTCATCAATGCGCGTTCCCTGAAAGGAAAAATAGCCACTATACAGGCACTGGGCCGTGCGCTCAGAAAACACAACACCAAAGAACACGCTTATATTTACGATTTTTTAGATAAGGAAAAGTATCTATACAAGCACTCTAAAGATAGAATCAAACATTACAAGCAAGAAGGACATTCTGTGACGATATTATGAACAGTAACGTAAAAGTATACGATTATTTATTCGATGGTCAAGAAGACAAGCTAGACTACCTATACACCTTCTTTAAGCAATGTAATAGCAATTGGCAGTTCGATTACATAAAAAAAGAAGAAATAGAAAAGAAGCAGGCCCTAAATTACAAACAGTATGTATATGATATTATTTCAACTGTAGTAAAGCAAATAAATTATCTAGAACCTTCTTTAATTCATGGGTACGAAGCATGGATAAATACAATGCCTCTCGATTCCAAAGGATTAGAATACCATTTTGATTGTGATGAAGGACAGGACGTATTAGTTACACCACTAAAGAGTATTGTAATATACATAGGCCCAAAAAGAGGCATGACTGGTGGATCTTTTGTTTTAGATATATTTGGGGCAACAAAACAAAAAGAATTTAGTTCTATATATGAGGTAAAAGAAGATCTAGATAACGGATGGATTCAAATACCTTTTGAATATGGAAGAGCCGTAATATTTAATCCTACAATACCTCACGCTGTTCTTCCTATAAAAAGAATGGATCCATTTGAATCAAGGATTACATTAACGATTGCCGTATGGGATAAAGAACCTACCATTGTAAGATCATCAAGATAAAACACATTATGCAAAGTAAAAAAAATATAGAAAAGAGCTTTATAAAGCTAACAACGCTAGAGATAAAAGAGTTAAAAAACTTAATAGAGGATATCAATCTACTAATAAAGGCTAACACAATATCTGAGGTAGGCCTACGAACTCTGTTAAATGCTCATAGAACATTAGATAAGTTTAAAGAAAGCTACATTCTTAGATTAATAACAATCTTTAAACAAAATCACATGTTGAGTTAGTTGTCCACTTTAGGAATTTGAATATTGGGATTCTCTAGCTTAAGCTTTAGACCCCAGTTCTCCATATCCCGCTTTGTCCACTGGTCCTCTAAGCTAGTTTCCAACTCATCTAGCTTGTAATGGATTTTACTCAACTGCGTACTGATCCAAACTACACCTCCACAAAGGGCAATCACCATGCCCAGTGGCATTAAAGTCTCTTTTGAGAGTACATGTTTTTTTTCTTGTGTAGTCATTATAATAATCTTTTTAATGTTATTGTGGACCCAGTAATAGCCTTTACGGTATTACCTGAGTTTGAGTCATAGGATATATCTATACTATCTCCTAAAGCAGCGGTAAATATTGCCCTAATTGTTCTTTCCACAGGGTCAACAGTACTGTGAACTCTAGGAATTACAGTTAATACAGCAGTCCCATTTTTATTAACTTTACAGGTAACTAAAGTAGCTCCTCCTTCAAAAGTAATACATCCCATACATTCGTAAGTTCCTGCGGCACTAACATTGAACTGCTTAGACGTATCATTCCATGTGATATCATTACTATCAGAAAGTATTACCGTTGGAGTATTAGAATATCCAACATGTTTTTCGTCAGCGGACGCAGCATCATCTCCTGTAAGGGCAATATACGCAAAAGGGTTAGGGATAGGTAATCTTTGCGTGGTCCCTAAGGTTATACTAGAGGGATTTGTAAACAGGTTAAGAGCAGAGACTGTAGTAGCTGAAAGAGTAGTAGCGGAAACAGTAGTTGCTGATAGGGCTTGGCCCATAGAGGAAGCAAATGTCGCCAAAGAGGATGCTCCTGTACCTCCGTTATCAATAGCTAGTACGTCAGAGTCCGCAAAGATATTTAAGGAACTAGGTGTATTAGATGTATCAAATGCGATGTAAACAGGACTTCTTTCTGAAACCACCTACTCTCCTCCACGAAACAATGTTCCATTTCCCGCACCTACAGAAGCAGAGGGTTGAGATGTTGTATCTTGATACGCTATCATCTCAAAGTGATTCCCATTAGCATGAGCCGCTAGTTTTGCTGGCATTCCCGTCAATTCAGTACTCGATCTAACCAAGTTACCTCCAATCTGTGTAGTTCCACAAAAGAATTGAATAGCCCACCTTGTACCTGCCTCATTATACCTATGCAAAACAACCTCTAAACAGTTACCTTCAGAACCTGTATAATCACCCCCTGGCTTTGCTCTAAAAACAGCTAAAAGCTTCTTATTAGAATCCCTAAAGACAGCATAAGCCTGTCTAGACATCTTTACACGCTTAGATCTTAATGTAGCTGATTTAGGTACTGCCCTTGAGGGAGACCTTAAAGACCGAGGAGACATTTTAGAGAACCTGGGCAATTAATCCCCCTTAATAGAATTTAGATTATCATCAAGTCCGTTAGTGTGCTTAATATTACCGTAGGTAACAAAGTAACGAGTTCTATCTGAACTGTATTGTGAGATCTTTATCGAATGAGCCATATCCTCAGGGCCTAAAAGCATTTCTACTGCGCCTCTGTTTCCAGTACTGGCAACTCCGCAGAATCCACTAGTCTCATAAGAAGAGGTTGCGAAATAAGCTCCATGCGACATACTAGAATCACTCTGGTTACCACTTGCGGGAGGAATACTTGCTGAACTTGCGCCTAGGTTTGCCGTAGTAGTTGACCCACCGAGAGGCTGAACCATGAAGTAGTTATCAACATCAGCCGAAGAGCATTCGACAGAGACGTAATTCCATTTTCTATGGGCCTGATGACCTGTCGTGGCTGAATCATTTAATCGAACAGTAACTCCTGCGTTACTACTAACATCAAGGATCTTCGTGAAGGGTTTAAATGTTTGTCTTGACATTACTATTCATCCTCCTTTGGTTTTGTTGTATCTGGATCTTCTTCAGGGCTGTCGGTCTTCATTCCTAACTGACCTGCTAAATCATCAATTAATCCTTCAAGCTCACTCATTTGAGTTACCATCTCATCAGGAGATTGGTCGGGCTCTGGTACAGGAGGTTTGGCGTTTTGAGCGTCTCCATCTGTCTGTGCCTCCATTCCACCCATAGCCTTTTCAGTAGCGTCTAGATTGGCTTGCCCTTTAGCCTGACCCTCTTTCTCTTTCTTGGCTAGGTTTTCATCTGAGGAATACTGCATGTTCTGCTTCATAACGTCGAAAACATCACCAATTTTCTTTAGATCTTTTCCCACTTTTTTCATATCAACAGAAGTTACATAAGGATTGTCTTTTGGAGCAGCTTTTGCCGCTTCCTCTACCTTGTCTACCAACCCGCTTTCATGTAAGATAGAAAAGATATAATCGTTAATGTCTATACTTTCAACACCTGATTTATACTTTAACATCTCTGACATCTCTGAGAGTGTCTTTCTTTGAACACTACCTTTTGGAGAGATGCGAGAAAGAGTCTCAAAAATAACAACTTGTGTATTTAAAAGACTCTTGAAGGATGCTGGCTCTTTAAGGTTTTGGATATTGATTCCATAATTCTCATTTAATAGATTAATTAGCTGTTTCTTAATTGGCTTTTTAAACTCAAACAATCTTGCAGCGTGTGACCTAACATCTGAGTCAGAGATTCCTACTGTACCATCAAAGTTTATTGAGTTTTTGATTGTTGTGTTTAAAGTAGCTTTAGACACTAAAGCAAGATAGGGCACTTCTTCGATTGCCTCTGCCAAAGCCTCAAGAACAGTCTCATCACTTTCGAAGATCAAGCCAGAAAGCCTTTTAACCGTTTCATTAGTAGCCCAAATTACATCGAAATCCTTTTTAGACTCAAGAAGTTCTTTCTTGACCAACTCTTGCCTACAGATCATATCAAAAACACTGTTAGGAACATTGGGATGCATGTCGTAAGTCGTGTTCTCGGTTAAATACGCATAATCAATACGAGGAACATCGAAGGCAGTAGCAAGTGTGTTAGAAAGACGGCAAGCATTAAAGATTTCAGGAATATCAGTAATAGCTTCTGCATTCTCTGATAGGTAGTTAATCATGCTAGGCGTTATTTCTTGCAACCGTGAGTATTCAGCAGTCTCTAGAATATCAAGCGTCTCATCAAATCTAGCAGATTTTTCATCTAGTTTAGATTTAATAGAATCGAACTGTAGTCTATTGTTCCAAATCTTTAACACATCCTCAAAGTTTGTGTCTGCTTCTTGAATTGCATTGTTTCCTAGATCCTGAACAAAAGAGTGGATTTTATTAGAAACTAAGTTGTCGTAGGCTTCACCACTTTTGTAGGTTTCAGAGTCTGAAACTTCAATATCACTTAAAGACACACGACCTTCATCGAGAGAATAAATTCCCTCAATAATCTTGTCACTTTCTGTGACAAAAGACACTCGTTTGTCTTCTCCCTCAATGAGGAAAAGTGCAACATTTTCCCTTAAAGATCTTCCTAAACACTCAGAGAGCTTAAGAAGCGCGGATACCGTATCATTTCTACTAGAAAATATGTTCATTAACATTAAAAAACTCCATTCATTTGTCTTATATAGTATTTTCAGAAGCCTTTTCTGGCTCCTCTTCATCATTTTTTAGCTTTTCTATTACTCTAGTTAAAGCTTTTTGTTTCCAGTCTAACCCTGATCCCTCTCGTAGCAACTGTTTCTTAGTAATTTCTAAAAAACTTGTTACCATTTCATTAGCAGGTCCTTCTGGAACGGGACCCCCTTCTTCATCTTGAGTAGCGGGGCCAGCAGGACCAGGTGCGGGTCCACCTGCTTGCTGCATTTGCTCTGCTTCCTTCTCTTGATCCTGAGCTAACTTCTGCTCAAGCTCATTAATTTCTTGGTCTGTGTAGTTGTAGTACTCTTTATAAATCTGTGATTTGGGGAATAACTGCAAGGCCTGTACTGCGCCAATCACTTGTGTTTTCTGTAAATCCAGATCCAACTTTCTCTTAGCAAACATATCCGAAGGTTCAGGAAGCTTTATTACCAGATCACTAACAATTGAAGCAGGATACCCCTTTAATTGTAAATGTCTTTTTGCGATAGCCTCTAATCCAATTTCTATAGATTGCTGAACCCTAATAATTGTTCTTGCAAATTTTACGTCTAATTGTGACAGGTTTGCTTTCCTCTCAGGAGACTTATCTTTCTCTACAAGATAATCTTTTGGAACTTTAAGAGCAGCAAGAAGCTTATCTCTAAAGTAGCGAACATCCTCAATTTCACCTAGGTTTTGGGCTCCAGGAAGAGTATCAATCTTAGTGCCTCCATTACCTCGAACAGGAACAAAGAAATCCTCATCCGCACTCATAGGGTTGTACCTTGAATCAATGGTATCGTGCTTTTGATCATAGAACTTTTCTTTCTTAAATTTCTCTTTTAAGCGTTCTATAAACATTTCAGACTTACTCGCTGGAAGGTTACCTACATCAACGTAGAATATCCTTCTCTCAGGAGCCCTTGATAGCCTATAGATAAGCATAGCATCTTCCATGAGCTTTAGAGATCTAAAGGTTCTATGACACAAGGCAGCAATTGATTTCCCATAGGGGTAGAAAGTGGGATCAGAAGTATGAAGTCTGAAGTGGATTATTTGATTTTTGTCCAATTCAATGTACTGCGCTCTACCACCTGCATAACCGTATATTCCAAAGTTATCTGTTCTTCCTTTCTGTGGTATTTCTTGATAGAACTTGTCTAAGTATCCATACTGGTTTTCTACACGAAGAAGGTATTTAGGATCCAACACTTTAATTTTCTGTACCCCTTTATCAGGGTTATTTAAATCAACTACAAGCTCCATAAAACAATCACCAAACTTAACTGTATTACGTGTCATATCCCAAATAAAGCGATCTAGAGCAATTGTCTTAAACATATCTTCAACTTCATCAGCAGCTTGCTTGCTATCACTCTTTATAGTCCAATGCTCATTCTTTACCCCTACTTGAGTAGAATCGTCTGCATAAATATCAAAAGCCGCTCCGATTTCAGGATACTCATCCATTATCTCATAATCACGATACCTATTTCTACGAGCATATTCAATTTCTGGTATTTTTAAGGCATTTTGTAGCCTAGCTGGTCCGACTGGCTCTTCTAAGTCCCTATTAACTATGGTATCGCCAGTGTCTAAGTTCTCCGCTCCCTGCTCGTTTTCCTTTGCCACATAAGGTGCTGCTTTAGTTGCAAAGAATTTAGCAAAAAACCTACTGAATAAACCAGTAGGTGCATGCAGTGATCCTCCCTGTGTGGTTGCTCCCCCAAAAGAGGTATATCCTTCTTCTAACTTTTGTTTTTCTAACTCATCAGCCATTTGTAATCTTCCTCGCTAATACCTTTTAGTGATTGCTTTCTTATTATAGTAGGGGTTAAACTCTTCTCTTTTTTTCCAACGTGCGACATATACTCTACTGGCGTTTTTTGTATGATAGAATCTAAGGCATGAACTCCTAAAGCAAGAGCCATAACAAGATCATCATTTTTACCAGTGTCCGCTTGAGCTTTACCTGTTGCTGTTACAATAAAGGTTAACAACTCGTCAATTGTTCGTTTAGAGTTAATTTTAATTTTATTTGTTCTAATTGATTCTTCCAAGTCTGCTAGTACTGTTTCTCTGTTCTTTAAAGTTGTTTGAAAACCCATGTTTTCTGTCTCATCTACCCACACATTCTCATATTCAAGAATATTAAATAACCAATCAATTAGGTTATTTCCGATAGTATTTCGCTCACTAATAACATGCGCTAAATTATATAGCTGACCTTCCCTAGCAATTATCTCAGCAAATTCATTTATTGGTGTTTTATTAGAATAAAATTCAGCAACCTGTTGCCCATTATATATATTTATAATATGGAATGCGGAGTAATCCCTATCTCTACCTAGTGCCACATCTGCTGCAAGGACATACTCATAGTGAGGTTGCGGGTCTTGCCAAACTCGCATCCTATTGTTATATTTTATAAAATAGTCTTCAGAGGTCTGTTCGCTGATATCCTTTAGAACTTCTCCATCAACATAAGTATCACCTGTTCCTAAAAATTCGCATTCGTACTCTTGAAGCCAAAGTTTTAGCGGCATATTAGACCTAGTAACAGCCTCCCAGTCCTCAATCTTGACAGGAGGGGTTCTTTTTGCCATCTCCGCATACAAATGAGAATAATTATCATTTCTAAAGTATTCAGGATGCTCTTTCCATTGTATGTCAATAGGATTAAAGGAGTTTAATCCTAATCTAGCATTCTGATAGATAGTATAAAACCAATTACCCACTCCATTAACTGTGGATAGCACAAACGCTCGACCACCAGTTGAAATAATAGGGTACACCGCAGCCCAGATCACTTCAATATTATCAATGAAAGCCGCTTCGTCAATAATGAGGATAGAACCAGCAAGAGATCTACCAGACTGCTTTCCTGAAGGCCTTGATTTAATTATAGATTGGGTCTGTAATTTAAGAGTATGCTTGTTATCTTCTACTATACCTGGTTTGAGATACTCAGGAAGCTCATCATACATTAATTTAATTCTATCTAGAACTTCAGTAGATTCCGCATCACCTTTAGATAAGATAACAACAGATTTGTGCTGCTGAAATAGAATAGTCCATAGAGCATAAGCAGATGCAATAGTAGTACATCCCGCTTGCCTAAATTTTCTTAGAATATTAAATCTATTTTCAGTTAGATGCCCTAATATGTCTTTTTGAAAAGGATAGAGGTGAAAGGGAACAAGACCCCTAACAGGGTGAGTAACTTTGATATGATTACATATAAAGTACTCACAGGATTCTTTACATTTTTTGAATTCTTGAACTAATTCTGAATTATTTGTTATATTTTCAGTCATATATTATATTATATACCTATGCGAGTTCATGCTTTTATCTGTACAAGGTCAAAAAATCTAAATAATACTACAACAAAGTTAGTAAACTACCTAAAAGACGCTAGTGTAGCTGTTTCTTTGATAGTAAATAGTTCATCTATTTTTTCAGGATACAAACGAGCTTTCGAGCAAGTGAATCCTGATCCTAACGATATTATTATACTCTGTCACGATGACCTAGAAATATTAAATAGTAAAGAATCTTTTCTTGAAATTTTATTAAAGAGTCTTACTAAAGAACCGAAAGCAGGATTTGTAGGAGTAGCAGGTACTACCTACCTCTCAGAAGATGCTGTTTGGTGGAACCAGGAGGTATGGAAAGCAGGACTCCACAGCGGGTACGTCCTTCACGGAAAAGATGTTTGTGATGCCGAACCAACCTATTATGGGCCATATAAAGAAGTGGTTGCACTCGATGGGCTATTCTTGGCAGCCACCGCTAAAACAATCGAAAAGATTGGTCTAGACAAACCTGACTACTTTGAGGGAGATTGGGATTTTTATGATATCCTATACACCACTTCTGCAAGAAAAAAAGGTTTGATTAATAAAACAATCCCTTTGTTCATTCTTCACAACTCTTTAGGTGAGTTAGTAGGAAGAGAGTCCTGGACAAAGAATAGAGAGGCCTACATTAAAAACAATCGGCTTCCCCTTACTACAAATGCTTAAGGCTGTTGCCTTCGTAGTCTATCATAGAAAGCATTTACATTATCCTTCTTTGTCTTGTGCGCTGCTTTTGCATCTTTCTCATCTGCCTTCTTTCTTGAAGCAGCGAAGCCACTAAACATAGAAGCCAAGGGAGCTAATGCCTGTGCAAGATCACCTTTGTTTGAAGCTGTTCCCGTTGAAGGTGTGCGAGCAGGAGGAGGCCCTAGTCTAGGTAACGGTTTCCCTGCTTTTCTAGCACCCCTCCGCGCTGCGGCTCTTTCTCTCGCAGCAGCCCTATCGTCCATATCCAATTTTCCGACGCTTCCAGTTGCTCGCTGTTGAGGCATCGGCATAGTCTTGATAAGATCACCTTTAGCAGGTTGAG
>TARA_R110002020_G_scaffold264813_3_pt1 | contig 32818 bp, 21 predicted proteins | sample TARA_R110002020 | Tara Oceans TARA_R110002020 (sample SAMEA4396489) | marine metagenome | biome: Westerlies Biome; feature: [MES] marine water layer (ENVO:01000295) within the mesopelagic zone...; material: water (ENVO:00002006), including particulate matter (ENVO:01000060) such...
TTTTATGATTTTTTAAGAAGGTATTTCTCGCGGCGACGCAACCATAGATAACCTTTGAGGTTTACAAAACCTCGAAGGTTTTGAGCGGGAAAGGACCTACCTCCTTAATTTATTCCCCTCCGTCTTCTTAAACCCGGTCAGCCCCAACTTATGGTAAATCGTAGTTTCGTCGATCTCCTGCACTTCACCAACTTTGAACCCCTGGATGGTGAGTTTCTCCATTGACCAGCGCACTAATCTCAGCGTGGGGTGACCAATCGCCGCAGTCATTTTACGCACCTGACGGTTTTTGCCCTCGATCAAAGTCAAGGAAACCCAAGTATCTGGAATGGAAGCTCGGTAACGAATAGGAGGATCACGATCAGGAAGTGAAGGAATTGGATCCAAAACCTTGGCTATCGCAGGTTTAGTCTTGTAATCTCTCCCATCCACGTTGATCACTACTCCCTGCATCAATCCTTTCAATGCTTCCGGCTCAGGAGATCCTTCCACCTGTGCGTAGTAAGTTCGCTGGTGTCCAAAGCGAGGGTTAAGCAAATGATGGTTTAGGGATTTGTCATCCGTAATAATTAGAAGACCCTCAGAGTCTTTGTCCAGTCTGCCGACAGGGTACACCTCCTTCGGAAAATCAAAAAGAGAGGCAAGTGTCTGCCCCTCTCCAGAAAATTGACATAAAACCCCGAAAGGCTTATATATAATAAAGTATCTAGCCAAAGTCAGTTAATTAACTGCCGCAGCCTACGCAATCGATGCTTGAATCGGTCGGCTTCACACCGTCACGTTCCATCTTCAGGTTATGGATTTTGTCACGAATCTCCATGTCTGCAAACATGTCACCGGTGATTTGTGATTCCAAAGCTTGGATTTGCTCGTTGTAGTTTTGAATTTGTGCTTCGCTCATAAAAGTTAGATTAAGGGTTGAAATGATATCCTAAAATAGCCAGCGATCTTGAATAGTTCCAGATCGAAGCCTCATTTTTTTCGTCAAAAATGATTCCAACTGAGCTGTAGAAACTTACCTTCCGAAAATAATTAATAAAAATGCCCCTTACAGAACTTTTAAATCTTCGCCAGCTTTTACATCAAACGCCAGAAATTGCCGGTGAAGAATCTGCCACAGCGGAGAAGATTTTAGCTTTTTTTGCAAACCTACAACCAGATCAAACCATTCAAAATTTAGGGGGAACTGGGCTAGCTTTTATTTTTAAAGGAAAAAATCCTGGTAAGCGAATTTTATTCAGAGCTGAACTGGATGCATTGCCAATTCAGGAAACAGGAGATCCAAGCTATAAAAGCCTGACTGCAGGGAACGCACATCTTTGCGGTCACGATGGTCACATGACGATTATCTGCGGGCTTGGTGAAAAACTAGCGAACAAAAGACCTGATTATGGCGAAGTGGTTTTGCTTTTCCAGCCAGCGGAGGAAACCGGCGAAGGTGCCAGAAGGATTTTGGATGATCCGCAATACAAGCAAATCAAACCAGATTATGCTTTTGCACTACATAATTTACCAGGATTCCCACTTCATCAAATTGTGACCCGAAAAGGTACTTTTGCTGCTGGAAGTACAGGTTTGACTATTACTTTAACTGGCAAAACCTCCCATGCCGCTCATCCAGAAGCGGGAATCAATCCTTCTCAGGCAATTGCACATCTGATTAAAACTCTTCCGGCACTACCCTCTACACTCAAAAATTTTGCTTTGGTGACCGTTATCCATGCTGAGATTGGAAGCTTGGCTTTTGGCACCAGCGCAGGAAAAGCAAGTTTGAGCGTCACTATCCGAGCCTTCGATCAAGGTGATTTGGAGGATTTGATCGCTAGAGTAAAAGCCGAAGCTATGGGAATCGCGAAGTTAGAAAAGCTCGGTGTAGAATTCAGTTTGGTAGAATCTTTCGCTGTCTCTAAAAATAACCCTCAAGCCGCTGAGATTGCTGAAAATGCGATGAGGCAGTTAGATTTTAATATAATAAAAAAACCAGATCCCTTCCGCTGGTCGGAGGATTTTGGGCTTTTCAGCCAAAGCTGTCCTTCCTATTTATTTGGATTGGGATCAGGAGAAAATTGTCCTCAACTCCATGAACCTACCTATGATTTCCCAGATGAGTTGATAGAGACTGGAGTGAAGATTTTCGAGGGGATTGCAAGAACCGTGAATGGGTGAAAAAAAAACCTTCCAGGTTTTCAAAACCTGAAAGGTCTAGCTGAAGTCCAGCTTGTGAAGAAGCAGGCCAACAGCAATCAATATATCTTTGCACCGTAGCGCCTTGGCGGGAGATCTCTTACAAATCTGAATATTCAGTTGGATAAAGCAGCTTTGTATCATTTCGAGATACCGTATTGGCATATTCTGGCAAATCTTTCATAGCAGCCCAAGCCGGATCTGCTCCAAATACTTTCCAATGTTCATTTCTAATTTCCATATTTTCATGGGTTGTCATGTACACCAAGTTAGGCATGTTTGCACCCGCTATGGTTTCAGCGTAGAAAATTGGACTGCAATTTATTCTGCTGAAAATATCCATCTCACCAGAGTTAAACATTTTCACTTTTTGCTTGTAAAGTCTTTCAGTTGGCCCTTCATAGCTTCTCAATTCGTAAACTCTATCCTTTTTAGCATTAGTCAATTCAGACTCGGTGAATTTAGGCTGACCAGTCATCGCCTGAAGTATGGATGTTTCAATTCTCTTATATGGAGGCTTGTCATAAGCAGCATTGATGTATGCACTACCAGCTGTCTGATAGGTTTGATCTTTTTCCAATTTCCCTTCCAACGCCAAGTACTCATCCATGGATTTAAATGGAACAAACAAATAGACTGCTTTACCAGCATTTGGTTGAGAAGCTATAGGTTTGAATACGCCAACTTTGGCAATGCCATGCTTGTGTGCAGCTGGAATAAATGCCTTTGCAAGATATTCATCTAGCATAGCCTCTTGCTCAGCATTCTCGATGTGGTAGGTTCTCAGTTCGTAGAAATCTCTTTTTTGGGCAAAAAGGTTTGTACTCACGAGAAAACACAAGGCGATAAAGCCAAGAGGGATCAGGTTTCTTACTTTCATTTTAGGTTTGTTTAGGTTTAATTGTTCAATATAGAGCTTATCTCAGCGACTAAAATACAGTTTCTAAGATATGCATGAAAACCGTTGGTAAATTAGAACAGGATGATTGATTTTTCGCACCACCCTTCAGAACACACGAATGGTAATTCATAAGTATTAAACACACCAATTCAAGCTACCAAATCCGGCTTCTGGAGAAGTAGGAGACTCGGGGTTTTAGAAAGTACCGTGTACTCCTGTGGTTAAAAAAGAAAAGCCGACTCTCGCCGGCTTCTTCCTTACTTATTGTTTTGAGCTTCTTTCATTGGATTGCTACCAGTAGATGTTCCTCTAGCAGCTCCAGAACCTTTGAACAATTCAAATCTGCTTGGCTGATACTGAGGTGGCCAGTAGTTGCTGGACTCATCGATATCGGCAGTTTCTCTTTTTGGATCTAAGATGATCTGAGTTACCTCTTTCTCTTTCACAAATACTTTCGTCACTTCAGTTTCATTCTTTCTCCAAATCTCCACAGGAATTCGATCTATTTCAGATGTTCCATCAGCATATTGGAATTCCAAAATGATAGGCATCACCAAGCCACCCACGTTTTTGAAGGTTATTTCATAGAAATTCAAATCACTTTCCATCAGCTCTTTTTCTTTTGGAGAAAGACTAGCCATAAACTTAGTATAGCTTTCCTCATCTTCTGGAGTTACGGTGAAAGGATCATATGTAGTGTAGAAATCACGAGTTGCAGGATTTGCTTCGATCACCGTTTCTTTCACATCAGTTCTGTTGAACTCCTTGGAAACGTAATCCTCCTCACGGTCTGCTTCAGCTTTCATAGCTGCCTTTCTTTCTGCTGGAGTCCGATTTTCCATTTTGTATAAAGCTACATTCTCGATAGCTATGTCCACAGGCTCAGTCCCATAGAACCAACCTCTCCAGAACCAATCCAGATCAACTGCAGAAGCATCTTCCATCGTACGGAACAAATCCTCCGGAGTAGGATGCTTAAACATCCATCTGCGGGCGTACTCTTTGAATGCATAATCAAATAACTCGCGGCCCATTACTGTCTCACGAAGTATATTCAACGCAGTAGCCGGTTTTGCATATGCATTTGGCCCAAACTGAATGATATTCTCAGAGTTCGTCATGATCGGCTCAAGGGTATTTACACTGCTTTTCATGTAAGGCACAATTTTGTGCGCTGGACCACGACGAGAAGGGAAGTTTCTATCCCATTCCTGCTCCGCCATGAACTGCATAAAGGTGTTCAATCCCTCATCCATCCAAGTCCACTGACGCTCGTCAGAGTTCACAATCATTGGAAAGAAGTTGTGTCCTACTTCATGAATGATCACGCCGATCATTCCGTTTTTAACCGCTTCAGAGTAAGTTCCGTCAGGATCAGGTCGTCCATAGTTAAAGCAAATCATCGGATATTCCATCCCGTTGGCAGCTTCTACTGAGATAGCCGTTGGGTATGGATAGTCAAACGTATGGGCAGAATAGGATTTGATTGTATGAGCCACTACTCTGGTAGAAAATTGTCCATAGAGCGGATTGGCCTCCTTAGCATAATAAGACATTGCCATTACGTCTTTTCCGCCCTGCTTTACAGCCATCGCGTCCCAGATGAACTTCCGCGAAGAAGTCCAGGCAAAGTCACGGACGTTCTCTGCCTTGAACTTCCAGGTCTTTTTCTCAGTGGACTTATTTTTCTCCAATTCTGTCGCTTCCTCCTGGGTACGGATCACGACAGGATTATCGTATGTTTTCTTCGCAGTATTCCATCTATTTAGCTCAGTAGATGAAAGTACCTGACTTGCATTTTGCAACTCACCAGTTGCTCCAACCATGTGATCAGCAGGCACGGTGATGTTTACTTCATAATTTCCAAATACCAAAGCAAACTCACCAGAACCCATGAATTGCTTATTTTGCCATCCTTCGAAATCAGAGTAAACAGCCATTCTTGGGAACCACTCAGCCATGGTGTACAAGTAGTTGTCATCACCTTCAAAATACTCATAACCTGGACGACCGGAAATGTATCCCACTCTATTGGTAATGTTGAAAGTCCATTCTACTCCGAAAGTAAAGCTATCACCAGCTTTCAATGGAGTAGGTAAATCAATCCGCATCATGGTTTTATTGACAGTGACTGGAAGAGGATTCCCTTTGGCATCTTTTACTTCCAACACCTTGTAACCAAAATCATCATTTGCCCAAATTATACTTTCGAGCGAACGCAGTGTCATTCTATTATTGATTGAGCTTTCGGCTGCTTTTGGAGAATCAGAATCTGGACCTCGCTGGTTTTCTTCCAGCTGCACCCAGAGGTAGGTCAATTGATCAGGAGAATTATTGATGTAAGTGACCTTTTCTGATCCTTTAATGGATTGATTTTCATCATCGAGCTCCACATTGATCACATAATTTGCCTGCTGCTGCCAATACATGTGCCCTGGAGCGCCTGATGCAGTGCGATAGACATTTGGTGAGCGAAGCATGGTGCCGAGCTGCTCAAATCGCTCTGCATGATTCTATTCTGATTGCTGCGCAAACGCAGGGAAAATCCCCGTGATTGCAAGCGCTGTAAGTGCAAGTAATTTTCTCATATCAATTCATTTTATATCAATCTTCAATCTCATAATCTCTTTTCACTAATCTGTCACTCCACACCTAGCATTCAACTTTCCTCTACCAAAACTTCGTTTCCAGCATCAGCATTAAAGCCACACCAAATACCATAGATGCCACGACTAAAGTCCATTCTTTACGGCTCACTCCCGCTATCCCCACGAGTATGGAGGTAGCCAATAGAAATATGCCAACGATTACCAGCTGTCCCAATTCCAAGCCTAGGTTAAATGCTAGTAAGGGCTGCCAAATGCTTGCCTCCTTACCCAAAAGACTTCGGAGATAGATAGAAAACCCAAGACCATGAATGAGCCCGAAGAACAGCGCAAAGAAATAATTAATAGATAGTCCTTTGCCGGATGCAGGTTTTGGATTGAGAATTGTAATAAATGCTGTAATAGCTATCGTCACCGGGATCAAAAACTCAATGAGTTCAGAATTTACGTTGATCAATCTAAATGTGGCGAGTGCCAACGTGATGGAATGCCCTATGGTAAAAGCGGTAACTAAAATCACGACTTTGCGCCAATCTCTAGGGATAAAGACTGCACACAGTGCCAATACGAAAAGGATATGGTCATACCCATTAATATCAAGGATATGCTGAAGACCTAAACGAAAATATAACTCAAATGAATTCATAGAATGGGTGAAATACCTCTAAAGAAGTAGATTGCGCAATAATACTGGATTATTCCCAGAAAAGACAGGCAACAGAACACCAAATGCAACAGTTTTACTTATACATGATCAGCTTGGGATGGCTGGTATTTGCACATCCCTTCCACATCAGTTTGACGGAAATAAAATGGAATACTGAGACAGAGCAATTAGAGATTTCGCAAAAGATCTTCTGGGATGACTTGGAGATTGCCCTGAGTGGATACCACGATGAATCCATTGATTTTTTAAATCCAGCCAATAAGGAAAAACTAAACAAACAAATCGAATCATACTTACGGGCGCAAAATGAAATCTGGATAGACGATAAATCAGTTGAAATAAATTTCCTTGGCTATGAAATAGAAGATGATGCTGCATGGTTCTATTTAGAATCCGAGAAGGTGAAAGAACCCACTTCAATAACAATAAAAAACAGTTTACTAACCGAAGATTTTTCAGATCAAAAGAATGTCATACAGGTTTACTTCAAAACCAAAAGTCCAAAAAGCATAATTCTAGGAAAAGGTTCTGAAACTGGCAAATTAGACAACTAATTAAAATCAATCCTTCTACGCATTCCTTTATAATTTACTGATACGACTGAATCCACCCCAGCTTCTGAAGTCAGCTTCCTAGTAGACTGACTCAAATATCCTGAACCATAGAAAAGCTCTCTTTTCATAGTCGGCTTACCATTTCTATAAATCAAAAGAAATTGATCATCCTTTGCTGGCTGAATAACTTTTGAGCTCTGAATAGATGATCGGAAAGCCAACAAAGACTGATTGTATCTACTGACCAAAACAATTTCTCTACCGTCGGCACCCATCAGTTTAGCCACTGCCCTGCTTTCTCCAGGGACTTCCAGCCCTAGCTCTCTTCCAAATTCAAAGCTTTGGTACAGCTCATTTTTAGCTTTGATCAAAGCGCCGCGCCCGGCATCATTTCTTCCGGTGACCGTTTCATTTCCATGAAAATTTCCAACAGCAAAAATACCTTCAGGAATCTCTAGCATTCCAAAAATGCGCGAAAACTGCGCCTGCTGAGGGAATCCATTAAAATGAACAGAGTCCCCAAGATTTCTCAACACGCCAGACCGGAACTCATGCGCTTGAAGAGTAAGTGCCATATCTTTTTCTTCAGGAGAAAAAAACTGGTCTTTTCCGACATATGCAAATTCACGGTATATTAAAAATTTATTCTTCCATTTTGGCACTTGTCCGACCAGCTGATTTCTACTGGCAAGAGGGTAAATTGTATCTCCGAAGTATTGGAAAATGACAGGATCCACACTTCCGTTTTTGTCAAAATCTGCAAAATGGATCTCCAATGGCTTTTTTTGCAAAGCTCGATATCTTGAATTTTCTCCCACGTTTCCCAAAGAATAATTCGGCATTTCACCATCCTCAAAAGTCATTGGGTAAATGCTATTCCACCAGCCATCTGATTTCCATGATTCCGATCCAACCACCTCAGCTGTAAAGTTCCTTTTACCTCCTTCATTTGTCTGCAAGAAGACTGTAACCGGCATCCATTCGCCAGAGACTAGTAAATCCAAGCTACCGTCTTGGTTATAATCTGTCCAAAGCGCTGCACTGACCATCCCTACCTCACTTAATCCAGCGGCAAATTCCACAGTCACATCCACAAAAATACCTGCTCTATTTTCAAGCAGAAAAGACTTTGGCGACTCTGGGTATCTTCCAGGCTTGACTCTCCCTCCTATAAACAAATCCAAATCACCGTCCTGATCAAAATCTGCAGCAGTTACTACGGATCCGGAGCTTAAAAGCTTTGGAAGACGCAAAGAATCCCCCTGAAAATTCCCTCCCCCAGTATTAATATAGAGTACATCCTGATAAAGTTCATTTTCCGCATCATACCTGCTGCCACCTGAGACCACATACAGATCCAAGTCATCATCGCCATCTGCGTCAAATAGTAATGATCCCATTTCATCTGAGATCCCTGAACCTTCTAACTCCACAGAAATAAAGTCCCCGCTCCTTTTCTGAGTAAAAATACGTCCAGGGTGTCCAACAGATCCAGACAAATAGAAATCATCCAGTCCATCACCATCTACATCTCCCACGGCAATCCCAGGCCCCAGACTGCTATGCTTTATGGGTAACAACCCTTGCCTGTTGAAATCATTGTAGGATACGGCACTAGCCACATAATTAATCCCTAAGGCTGCTGATACTTCTTCATAAGTTGAGTTTTCAACATTTGCACTCGCAAAAAATTCAGCTCCCGAAGACTCTTGGGACAGTGTTAAGTTTTGATTACTTACGGTATTTCCCATTTTTGAATGCGTGCCATCTGGCCAGATGACCACGAGAGAATCAATAGATTTATGGTTTCCTAGACCAAAAATCACGTCTCCAAACATGGCAGATTTATAGCCTTTCGAAGGATGCATTGTTTTGCTTAGGATTCGTACACTTCCATTCTCATTTAGGTAACCTCTTACTTCAGCCCCGATCGCCAGCGGATTTGGAGGACTACCTTGAAGTTTAATTTTCAACCAGTTTACCGTGGTATCTTTAGATGCATTTTCAAGTTTATTGTTCCGGAAAACTCCTGCTATATCATTTAGATTATTGGTGACCAAATCCAAATCTCCATCTCCATCCAAATCCCCAAATGCCATACCATTAGAAATGCCCAACCCATCGATCCCCCAACTACCAGAAACATCTTCAAAAGTCAGGTTACCGGTATTTCTGAAAGCATAATTATTGAGCTTGACTTCCTTAAGTAAATTTAGGCCGTCCATGCGCAACTTTTTCTTATCCTCTGGTGTCATGAATGGACCAAGATTATTGGTGTAATTGATATAATCCATATCGGTAATATCTTTCCCATAGCCATTGGAAATGATCAAATCCTGCATCCCGTCCATATCAAAATCCGCATACAATGGCGACCAACTCCAGTCCGTCTGGGATATTCCAGCCAATTCACCAATTTCCGCAAAGGTTCCATCACCTCTGTTTAATTGAAGCGTATTCCGAACGTATTGAGGCTCATATCCTTTAGATAGATTTGCCTGATACAAGTTGTAATTTTCGGTGGGCGAAAACATGGTTTTCTGCCTTAGATTGTCCGGAGGAAACATGTCTACTACCACCAAATCAGGCCAGCCATCTCCATTGATGTCTCCCGCATCGACGCCCATGGCATTGAAGCTTTGGTGATCAATTCGCTCTTGGATTTCATTTTGAAAAGTTCCGTCTTGCTGATTGATGTAGAGAACATCGTTGGTAAGAAAATCATTTGCCACATAAATGTCGGGCCAGCCATCTTGATTGACATCCGTTATGGTAAGTCCTAGTCCATAACCTTCATAGGTTATTCCTGCTTCATTAGTCACAGCTACAAATTGTCCTTCCCCATCATTTCTTAATAAGAAATCATTGCTTTTGCCTGAACCATCAGTAATTCTAGGTCGGCTGATATTCCGTTGGAAGCTTTCAAGAGCGTTTGCCAGTAGATAGCAATCCAAATCTCCATCCTTGTCAAAATCAAAAAAAGCGGCTTGAGTAAAATACCCTACTGCATTCAATCCATATTCGGCTGCTTTCTCTTCAAATAAGGGAATCCCATTTTCATCATTTCCCTGATTAACAAATAGCAGGTTTGGATTTACTGACTCATTTCGATTAGAAACAGAAAGGTAAATATCCAATCGTCCATCTCCGTTGATGTCTGTAAATGTCACTCCCTCTATCCAAGATTGTGTAGATATCTGAGATTTTTCCGTGACATCTTTAAACTTAAAATCACCTGAGTTGAGATAAAGTCTAGAACTTATCTGATTTCCACCAAAGAATAGTTCAGGCAAACCATCTCCATTTAAGTCGGCTATTCCTACCCCAGAACCATTATATATGTAGTCGAAATCTACAATATTAAAAGTGTCAGATTCTGTAAGCTGATTAGCAAAATCAATTCCTGTATCTGAGGAATCTAACTTTTGAAAGAGCGTGTTATCAGCTGGCTTGTTGCAAGCGAATAAAAATACAACTATTGAATAGACGGGTATGTACTTATGAAAACTAGATTTTATCACTATAGGTAGATTTTGGTTGGATTAGGTCGGACAATTAAAAGGGTTGAGATTTTAACCTAAAATTGATTCCCTATCAAAAATAGATGAAATAGAAGTTATCGCTTGGACCATGAAGGCAATTTTAAATTTAAAAATCACTAAAATTCTGCAAAGACCTTAAAAAAGCTTCCACTTAATGAAAATAAACCACTTCCTCCATCAATTATACCTCAAAAAATTATTTAACCAAAATATTAGGGAAGATCATAATTAAATTATTACATTGTTACTCGTGTCATAAAAACACAATTACAATACCCATCTCAAACCTGGCAGATTAAAAGGATCTGACCACAAATTTATTGTTATGAAAAAAACGATTTACCCAAAATCGCGAACACTTCCGCCATGGCTAAACCTGCCATGTATAGTGTTCAGCATGCTCATGCTAGTGTTAATCGCAGCACAGGCAAATGCCCAGTCGAGAACCGTTACTGGCATAATCAAATCACCGGATGGCCAAACAATGCCGGGTGTCAACGTTCTAGTCAAAGGCACAACAGTAGGAACTGCCTCAGACATTGACGGAGAATTTAGTCTTTCTGTTCCTTCCAATGAATCCGTTCTGGTCTTTTCATTCATTGGATTCGTATCCAAAGAGGTAACAGTAGGAAATTCAAACCAATTAAGCGTAACCTTAGAAGAAGATCTCTCTCAGCTCACAGAAGTAGTCGTGGTAGGCTATGGTACCCAAGAGCGAGCGAAGGTGACAGGAGCTATTTCGTCAGTTGGATCTGAAGAAATCACTGCGCTACCAGTAGCCAGTCTTTCTTCAGCGCTTCAAGGTAGAGCCGCGGGTGTAGCGGTGACAAATACCGGATCTCCTGGTACTAATCCTCAAGTTAGGATCCGAGGAATCGGTACTGTAGGAAACAATGATCCATTATACGTGATTGACGGTATGCCAGCTGGAGGCCTAAATGAAATCAACCCAGCTGATATAGAATCCATAGAAATACTTAAAGACGCATCTACTGCTGCGATATATGGGTCAAGAGGAGCGAACGGAGTTGTCTTAGTCACTACCAAAAAAGGAAAAGCAGGAAAGCCTCTAGTAAGCTTTGACGCCTATTACGGCTCACAGAGTGCTTGGAAAACCCTAGACCTGCTGAACACAGATCAATACATTGCTTTTGGTACAGATCTTTTGCAAAATGCCAATTCACCTCTCCCAGAAAGATTTGGAAATTTAGGAGAGTTTGCAAATAATGATATTGATTATCAGGATGAAATGTTCCGCACTGCCCCTATTCAGAATTATAATGTTAGCGTAGCTGGAGGTACAGAAAATGTGCTTTACAACTTCTCTGTAGGTTATTTCAATCAAGAAGGAATCATGAGAGGAACGGATTTCGAGCGTTATTCTGTACGTTCAAATACGGAGTTCAAGGTAAATAAACGTATCAAAATAGGCGAAACTTTTACCGTTGCATATTCCAATCGGAATAACGAACCTTTCTCCGGGGGAAGAAGCCAGCTGGAGCACATCGTAAAATCTGTTCCATATATCCCTATCAGAGATGCATCCCGTTTGGGAGGATTCAGAGCAACTGACAGAGTAGATGGTTCGGATCCTGAAAATCCAGTACTGAATGCTACACTACGTAGGAATAACGACCAGAACTTTAAGATGTTAGGATCTGCCTACATCAACGTGAATATTATTGATGGCCTAGATTACAAATTCCTACTAGGGATGGATGTGGGAATAGGTAACAATTACCAATATTCACCATCCTTTAATGCTGGAGATTTCCAAATCGCAACATTTGCTTCTATTTCCCAAAATAGATCCACGTATGTGTCCCCGCTATTCAGCAACCAATTAACCTATTCTAAAGATCTTGGAAAACATCATTTTGATCTGTTAGGTGTAATTGAAAAGCAGACTTCCACTTCTTCTGGACTGTCAGGAAACGGCCAGAATGCTTTGACCAATGACGTACGAGAATTGCAAGGTATAGAAAACCAAACGACCTCGTCCAACAGGACAGAATACGCTTTGATTTCTTACATAGGTAGAGCTAACTATGATTACAATCAAAAGTATTTGATCAGCGCAAGTATCAGACGCGATGGAGGCTCTAGATTTGGCCCAAATAATAAGTGGGGGGTTTTCCCATCTGTTTCTGCGGGATGGAGAGTGAGTCAAGAGAATTTTATGAAGGGAATATCCGCCATTAGTGATCTGAAGATCCGTGGTAGCTATGGTGAGACTGGAAATAATAATATTGGAGATTATGTTTATCAAGGAACGATAAACTCAAACATGTTTTACAACTTCAACGGCTCTCTAGAATCTGGCAGTACTATTTCAGCACTTGCCAATGCTAATGTGCAGTGGGAGACCACAATCATGAAAAATATAGGCTTTGATCTAGGTCTTTGGAACGACCAGTTCACCTTCTCCTTTGAATGGTTTGAAAACACCACTGAAGACATGCTTCTTGGTGTCCCAATTCCTCCATCTTTAGGTTATGATGGAGCTCCGGTAGCAAATGTTGGTTCTGTGAAAAATAATGGTATTGAAATTACCGCAGGATATGAACTTAGATCCGGCGATTTCCAATTGGGAATAAACGGTAACATAGGATTCATCAACAATGAGCTTACCTCTTTAGGTTCTGGTAATACTATATTTGGCCCGAGTTTCAATGGTGATGCAATGACACTTACTGAAGAAGGCCAGCCAATAGCTTATTTCTATGGATGGATTGCAGACGGCATATTCCAGACTAATGAAGAAGCACAGACTGCTCCAAAACAAAATTTACCTGATGATCTAAGTACTTACAACCCCGCTGTGCATACGAGTGCCGGTGATATTCGATTCAGAGATATAAATAATGACGGAGTGATCGATGCAGGTGATCGCACAAACCTAGGACATTATCTCCCAGATTTTACCTATGGTTTGAATGCAAATGCTTCCTATAAAAACTTTGATTTCACGATGTTTTGGCAGGGTGTTTCAGGTAATGAGATCTTTAGCAACCTGAGATATCATACTGAGGGAATGACCAGATTATTTGGCGCAAGTAGTGCAGTATTGGATCGATGGACTCCTTCTAATACAAACACTGACGTACCACGTGCTGTCAATAGTGATCCAAATAGAAATGCTAGGGCAAGCTCAAGGTTCATAGAAGATGGATCCTATCTGAGATTGAAAAACATCTCTTTAGGATATAGTATTCCTAAAACGGTTTTAGATTCTTGGAGTAAAGGAACAGTATCAAAGGTGCGTGTTTACTTCTCCGCTCAGAATTTATTAACTATAACAGACTATTCTGGATATGACCCTGAAATCGGGGCAAGAACTGGAATAAATTCTTCGTTGGGTACCGGTATTGACTATGGTCAATTCCCTGCGGCAAGAACATTCCTAGGTGGTATTCAAGTATCCTTTTAATCATTAACTAGAAAAATCATGAAAACAAGATCCACACTATTGGCAATTATAATGTCAGTGGGCTTAGTAGCCTGTGATGAAGATATATTAAGTCCTGTAAATCCCAATCAACTAGGGGCAGAGACATTCTATAAAACAGGCCCGCAATTAGTGGCTGCTGTAAACTCAGCCTATGCAGGTCTTCAAGCCAATAATTTATATAACAGGGAGTATTTCTTCCTTCAAGACTTACTATCTGATGATGCAGGTAGTGGAGGAGCACAACTAGAAGGTGCACGTGCCCAAGTTTTAAATCATGTATTTGATGCATCAAACCCTCTCGTAGAAGCGAATTGGAGAGGCTGGTATCGAATAATCCATAGAACGAACTTAGTATTGGAGAATGCTGATAAGGCTACAGACAACATCACGGAAGAGCTCAGAAGTCGCGTAATCGGCGAAGCTTATTTCCTCAGAGGTTTAGCATTTTACGAATTATCGACTTTATGGGGAGGTGTTCCATTGATGACTTCAAGTGCAACTTCTCCTGATGGGCTACCAAGGTCGACACAGGATGAAGCGTTTAACCAAGCACAAGCTGACTTGACGGAAGCTATTTCCAAACTTCCATTGAAAGGTGAATATTCAGGTGCAGATGTAGGGAGAGCAACAAAAGGAGCTGCTCAAGCATTACTGGCCAAGCTGTTGCTTTTTAAAGGTGATTTTGCAGGTGCAAAGCCTTATTTGACAGAGATAATCAATTCTGGTAAATATTCGTTGGTAGATAGATACTTGGATAACTTCGAAGTAGAAAATGAAAATAATAGCGAGTCCATTTGGGAAATCCAATTCTCGGAAGACTTCGGAAATGCAGGTGCTTGGAATGGAGATGGAGGAGACATCGCTGAGGTTACTTTCCGTGGCCAGGAATATGGTCCAAATGCCTGGAGAAACATTATTCCAGGAGCAAATCTAGTAGTCGCATTCGAAACTGCTCCTAAAGAAGATCCAAGAATGAGTTACAACTTCTATCGCCTAGGTGACACATTTAATAGTGGGAATAGCGTCATAGATGCTACAACAGTTCAAGGAGATAACTCTAAGCCAAGCTGGAGAAAATATCAGATGATCTACAGAAGAGACAATGAAAATTCGCAATCTGGGATCAATTTCCGATCAATCCGATATGCCGATGTATTATTGATGATGGCTGAGGTAGAAAACGAAACTTCTGGACCAGCTGCAGCCTTGCCTTACCTGAACAGAACGAGAAACAGAGCTTCAGTGATGATGCCTGAATACCCTACAGCTGCTTATCCTACTGGAACTAAGGAGCAAACCAGAATTGCTATTCAACATGAGCGTCAGGTAGAAATGCCTGGCGAGCAGGTGAGAAACCGTGATATCCGTAGATGGAGAAGACTTGGATTCTTAGCGAATGAACCTATCACAAATTGGTCTTCCCGCTATGACCTCCTTCCAATACCAACTTCAGAATTGGATAATAACTCCGCCTTGACTAACGCAGACCAAAATCCAGGATACTAAATCCTCTAATTAAACACAGATAAATAGCCGGGGTGACTCGGCTATTTTTTTTTCAGCTTAAATCTAATTACTGTACTTTTTTACTTCCACCTTAGAAAAACACTTCGAGCGAGCTTTTCTGTTCTCAGTAATTCAAAACACATTGAATCTAAAGTACGCTCCCATGCAAGCATATCAAGACTACTCCAATATGCCCACAGATTGTTGATAAATAGCCAAATATCGTCGGCGCTTTTACTAATAGTAGCAACTGCTAGCTGTTAAGGTGTGGCAATATCCAATTTTAAGGGGTTGCAGTAGTTAGTCTGCTTGGCATTCAGAGTGAAAGCCATTTGAAAAACAAATAGAGGAATACTGGTAATGCGCTAATCATGCGCATTTAGCACATCAAGCTGTCTAACTTAATTTCTAGGAGTTAGGTCAATTAGCACGTGTTTTTAAAGCACTAAGACTACTCGGAATCCTGCCTAACCAATTTATATTCTTTAAGCACCTCGGCAAGCTAAGTGTCAGGAGAAATTAATTTTAACGGAGGGGAGAAAAAGCGGTACCCGACTTTGCCGAGTCCATGTATCTCAACACATGCTACTTGCAAAGAACCGTATAATCCATACAGCAAAAAAAAGTCCGACCCTAAGGCCGGACTTTAATAATATTTAAAACTAAAATTAATAACCAGGATTCTGATCGATTGGGGCCGAAATATTTGTATTTAATTCATCCAATGGAATTGGCCAAACAAATAAGTGGCTGCTATACTCTAAAGAGTGATCCATCGGAATAGTACCACCCTCATAGAAGCTGATTTTTGTAATTGATCTAGAAGTAGCCTTAAGTGGGATACCAGACATCAAACCTTCTCCAGACAATCTGTGAATATCTGACCATCTTCTACCTTCGGCAAGAAACTCAATTCTTCTCTCATTGAATATTGCATCAAGTAAACCTTCTCCCAAGCCTCCCACTGTATATGCGGGAACAGATGCAGGTAAAGCACGACTTCTCACTGAGTTCAATAAAGTAACCGCCTCTGTCATTTTGCCAGTTCTAGCATTAGCTTCAGCCGCATTAAGTACTACCTCAGCAAATCTCAAAATTATGTTAGGATCTGTGTAAGTAGTCGCATCTTGATACTTATCTGTGAAAATACCTGTTGCACTGCTTGTTGTCAATAACGTACGACGAGTATCTTCTGGACTCCAGAAATCAGATCTCCAGATAATCGGGCTTATTTTCACTAAGCCTCTAGCTCCTAGATCAGGGTTTCCATACATAGATGGAAGGGCACCATTTACTCCAGGATTAGCTTCTGCAGAGTTTACGAAAGAGAAGATGTTATCAGAACTAGTACCACCTCTGAAAGGAGTAGCTGGATTAGCTGTAACAGCATATTTAGAAGTTAATTTGTTGTACTCGGCCAATACTCCTGCCCAATCTTTCATATGCAATTTGATTCTGGATTTCAGAGCAATCGCAGCACCTTTGTTGGCTCTGAAAGCATTACCTTCTGGTAAGAAACCTTCCGCAGCATCAAGATCTTGAAGAAGTTGTGTATAATCTTCTCCTACTGTTCCTCTAGGTACAGCTTCTCCAGCAGGAACTTTAGTAACGTCATCGATACCAAAAATTCTGTAAGGAATTCCTGGAGATGATGGATCGTCAGAATAAGGCCTTGCAAAGTGTATAAGCAATTCATGGTGAGCTAAAGCTCTCAAGAACAACATTTCACCCTTGTAGGCAGAACCATCTTCAGACGATAATACACCATTTTCAACAGCAATATCTAAATTTTCCAAAATGATGTTAAGTCTGTTGATCATTCTATAAAGAGAGATCCACATACCCACATTGTTTGCAGAACTAGGGCTGTATGAGTTGTTATAAGTGATTTCGTAGAAAGCCTGATCGTTGTACATATCCTCGCCTCTCATATCACCTTGCTCCACATTAGCAGCTCCGAAAGGATAACCACGTTGAACAGCGCCAGCGTAAAACCCTCTTTGTGCAGATTCATATACCCCTAGGATTGCTGACTCAATTCTAGCTCCTGTAGTAAATGCCTCAGAATCTGGAATTAGGTTAGCTGGGACCAATTCAGTCACATCACAAGCACTAGTAAAGCCTAAAAGGGCCGCACCAACCAATGCTAATTTTATATTTTTTATTGCGAATTTTTTCATGATAATTTTTCGGTTGGAGTGATTAGAAACCTACGTTTATGCCGAGTGTATAGGTACGAATGATCGGAGCGACATTCCAATCTACACCGAAGCTTAGCTGACCAGAGTAAGAGTTTGCTTCTGGATCCAAGCCTGAATAGCTAGTAAATGTGAATGGATTCTGAACCTGTCCAAATATTCTCACATTTGTAATCGCTCCATTAAATGCGGACTCCAATGCAGAAGTAGGCACAGTGTATCCAAGAACGATATTCTGGATTTTCACATAATCACCTTTCTCTACGAATCTAGAGTTAGACACAGAGTTTTGCCACATGTTTTGATCCTGACCTGAGTAAAGCTTAGGAATGTCTGTTACTTGACCGCTTTCTGTCCATCTGTTTAGGATACTTGCTTGGTTATTAGAGAAACCTTGACCTAGCAAACCTCTGAGAGATTCGTTCATAATGTAGTTTCCACCAGAGAATCTAGTAAAAATCTCAGCATCGAAGTTTCCGAATTTGAAATTGTTAGACCAGCCTCCTTGCCACTTAGGAAGTGTATTTCCCAAGTATTCTTGAGTAGGTCCAGAAGCTGCGGTAGATACATTTGAAGGATCAGCTGCATTGTATTGTTTAAAGCCAAGTGCACCTGGTACCAAGTTGTATTGTACGATGTTTTCGCCAGAATAATACATTGGGTTACCATTTGCAGGGTTAACACCTGCCCACATTACTCCATATAGCTGGGCTACTGGATTTCCAACTTCAGTCTTATTATAAGTACCTGTTAACGGGCTAATCAAGTTAGTAACCTCATTTTTGATAAATGTGATGTTGAAATCAGTATCCCAAGAGAATTTACCTCTATTGATTACATTAGAGAATACTCTCAATTCAAAACCAGAGTTCTCCATCTGACCTACGTTCTGATTGATGCTGTTACCAGGAACACCCAAAGAAGGTGCTGTCGGTGCAGCTAGGATCATACCGTCAATGTTGTTTTTGAAGTAATCTGCGGAGAATGTTACTCTCCCTATGGTCATATCCAAACCGAAGTTTAGTTTTTTGGAAGTTTCCCACTGAAGGTCAGCGTTAGCAATTCTATTGTAGCCGATACCTGCACCTGCACCACCTAGAACTGGGCTATATCCTCCATAAGCAGCAAATGAATCTATACCTGTATTTCCTACTTCAGCATAAGAAGCTCTCAATTTCAAATCAGAGATCAGGTCAGAATTAAAGAAGGCTTCATCAGAAAGTCTCCATCCCACAGAACCACCGAAGAATGTTCCTCTTTGATTTTCTACTGCCAAATCAGAGATTCCGTCGTTTCTAACAGTGAAGGAAGCCAAATACTTACCCTTGTAAGAATAGTTGAATCTACCGAAGTAAGAATCATATCCTCTTTCTGTGTAGCTACCACCTGAAAATTGATTATTGTAAGAACCCGTAATCAAGTTATTTCTTCTGAAATAGTCATCTGAGATATCTGTACCCTGACCACTAAAGCCATAATATTTAGCAAACTGATATTCCAAACCAGCAGTTACGTTTAAGTTATGGTCATCAGCAAAAACGGTCTGATAGTTCAACGTATTTTGCCAGTTCCACTGGAAAGCTGGGTTAGTAGCCATATAGACGCTACCATTTGAGCTTCTACCGTCACCATGTCTAGCATCAAGAGACTGGAAATCGTCTGCCATTGTCAAATCAACACCAATTTGTGTTCTTGCAGTCAATCCATTGATAATATCTACTTCACCGTAGGCGTTTCCTATCATACGGTGCGTACGGCTTCTATAGATGTTGTTTTGGATCACAAAACCAATGTTTGGAATGTTGTTATCTGGTCCAGCAGCGTTAGCTCCAAATCCCGTCGTTGCACCGTTCGCGGTTACGTTAAATCCATCAAATGTTGTATTCTCTGCATCATAGATTGGTACGTTTGGCAAAGCACGGGTAGCATTGTAAATCGCTCCTGAAAGTGAATTTGAACCATTATTTAGGCCAAAAATCTCAGTATAAGAATAGGACATAGAAGTTCCCACTCGTACAGCTTTAGAGATATTGTGATCAATATTGCCTCTGAAAGAATACCTGCTTAATTCATTTGGTCTTATCGGAGATTCCTGATCAGTATATCCTAAAGAGAAGAAGTATTTCGTAGCTTCAGATCCACCGCTAATCGATAGGTTCTGCTGCTGAGTAAATCCTTTTCTGAAAACAAGATCTTGCCAATCTGTATTCACGCCTGGCGCAGCAAGTTCAGATTGACCTGCATTTGTTCTTTTTTCATTTGCAATAGTAACCCACTCATCACCAGTAAGGAGATCAAACGTATCTACAGCCTCATTGAAGCCCATAGTAGTGCTGTAATTCACCTTAGCTTTCCCAGTTGCTCCTCTTTTGGTTGTGATCAAGATGACACCATTTGCAGCTCTAGAACCATAGATAGCAGATGCAGAACCATCTTTCAATACTTCAAATGAAGCAATGTCAGAAGGGTTGATATTTGCCATAGGGTTTGAAGCGTTAACAGCAGATCTGTCAGAATTCACCATAGGAACTCCATCAATAACGAAAAGCGGGCTTGCACTTGAAGTAAGTGAGTTCACGCCACGGATTCGGATGATTGGAGCAGAACCCAAGATACCACTTGGAGTAGTTACTTGCACACCTGGTGCTCTACCTGCAAGCTGAGTCTCAAAAGAAGGAGACACCAAATTCTCAATAGCTGAAGCGTCAATTGAAGCTACCGAACCAGTGATTTCTCTTCTTTCTTGAGTGCCGTATCCGACTACCACTACTTCATTAAGTGTTTTTACATCAATGTCAAGTACCACATTGATAATGGAATTTGAACCTATAGACATTTCTTTGGTCAAATAGCCAACAAAACTGTACACAAGAACAGAAGCATCTGCAGGAACTTGCAAAGAATAACTTCCATCCAAATCGGTTATCACCCCTTGCGCGGTACCTTTTACGACTACACTTGCACCTGGTACGCCCTCTGGCTCTTCGGCCGAAGTAACCCTACCGGTGATGGTCTTGCTTTGCGCCAAAACTGTCACCAAGGACAGCAACGCGAAAGCACAGGTTAATAAAACTTTCTTCATAGGTTGAACATTTACGTTTAGTTATATTTTGACGCGAATATTAACCGAAAGTTTGAATTGAAAAAGAGCACAACTAACACGTAGTCAAGCCTCTAAAATAGATTATATCGTAAATTTTATATTTTAATAAAAAGCACCTCTTAAAACAGTCAGTTATTGAATTTATCAGATTATTATTTCAAAAAAATCATAATTCCTTCCAAAAAAAGAGGAGCTAATCTAAAAAAATATCTTTTACCTACCTGCTTAACCTAACTTTATAAAAGTACAATTATCAACCTAACTATATTTTATGATATTTTACCAAATAATATTCCTTTAATCGATTAGTTTCATATGAAAACAGTAAAATTCGATTGCTAGGAAATTGTATAAGCAAATATACAAAAAGTATAATATTTCGTTATATCATTAAAAACCGATGTAATATTTTTTTTAGCAAATTTTGAATAAAATGTAATTTTCTGTAAAAATCTTTATTAAAGCCTATAATTCAGATCAAATTAATCCTAAATCAATTTTTTTGTACACTTTCCATTCACCCTTTACCCGTTTTAGCACTGAGATCTGATTTTCCTTTAATTCTTGATAAATATCAACTTCCTTCGCGTATTTAAGAATATTCTGAAATTCAGTTTTCTTAACATCTTTAAAAGCGATGGTCATATGCGGCTGATAATTTCGGTCACTTAACTCATCTACGAGGTTAAGCTTCCTTTTACAAAAACTTTTTAAAGCGCTTTGGAAATCATAAAACTCCTTAGGTGCATCAACCCCGAGGTAGATTACTCGCTCCCCGAAAGTTTTCACTCCTTTTATTGACAAACTAGCAGGCCCATAACTACTCCCAAACTTCCTCAACTGTCCAATGAGCTGATCCTCCTTTGCCTCATTATAGATAAATGGCATTTTCAATGTGACATGAGCAGGAGACTTAAGGGCAAATTTAGCTTGAAACCTATCCCTAATTTCCAATTTCAGGGTAGTCACTTTTTCCTGAAACTCACCTTCAGGAACAATCGCCAAAAAATACTTCTGCATCACTTTCATATACTTATAATTATCTTTGGTAGGACATATTTTCAGTTCCTAACCTACCTTCCGCATCTACACTTGGTTCGGGAGAGTCATTCAACTAGTTAAGTCTGCAGCCTTACGTCAAATATCTCATCTTTTTCATCCCGCTAAATTACCTTGAAAAGGATTTCATCACGTAAAAACAGAAAAACTATTCGATTAACTGGATCAAAGTTTTAAATTAAGGGGAATAAACACCAAACAACTATGAAGCATTTTTATAAGGCCATGATTGGTCTTGATCTGACAGAAATGGACGATATCCTGATCAAAAAGACGATTGTATACCTGAATTTCCTAGGGATAGATAAATGCTACTTTGTGCATGTAGCCAAAAATTTGGCCGTGCCGGATGAAATTTTGAAAAACCACCCTGAATTATTGGCGCCAGGAGACGAATCTATCGAGGCTTTAATTCAATCCAAACTCGAGGAATTTGATTTTCCAGACAGTATGGAAATAGAAGTCTTCGCTGAAGAAGGTGCCCATCCCTTAGATACGCTTATCCGCTGGGCTAAAATCAAGGATGTGGATCTCATCATAATGGGGAGAAAAGAAGAACTCCAAGGCAGTGGTTCTCTGGCCAAAGGAGTGGCAAAAAAAGCTCCGTGCTCCGTATTGCTTTTGCAGGAAAGGAGACCTCCTGGATTACCTAAAAAAATTATGATCCCTTCGGATTTCTCAGATCATACAGATTTGATCTATGATTTTGGCGAAAGAATCTCTGAAGAACTCGGCGCAGAACTCATGCCGGTCCACCTCTACGAAGTCCCTCATGGATATTCAAAGACTGGAAAAACCTATGAGGAATTTGCTGAAATCATGAAGGAAAATGCGCAGGAAGATTTCAAACGTTTTATCCAGAAGCATAATCACAAGGAATTAGAATGTCATTTTGTTCTGAATGATGGTGAAGGTCAGGGCAAAGCCTTGCTGGAAGAAGCAGAAAAACTCGGTGCGGATATGATCTTACTTGGCTCCCGAGGCAAAACCAAATCCGCAGCAATTCTTCTAGGGAGTGTTGCAGAGAAATTAGTGCTAGTAAATAATGTACTTCCTATGCTCATCTTCAAAAAGAAAAATGAAACCATGGGATTCTTTGAAGCTTTATTTAAAGTCTAATCTGGCTTAGTAAGAAAAAAACAAACCTGATCTCCTTTGCCCTCCTTATTATATTGGAGGGCTTTTTTTTCGAATACAGCCAATTCTTGCTGAGAATACCGCTCGTTCATTAGCTTGTGATCCAGAGTAAATCCTTGCTCATATAATCCTGTCCCCCAGAATTGAAATCCCGTAGCGTCAAAAAGGACTTCCTCAAGATTAAAACCCAGCGTTTTGGAAAGTATGTCAAACCCTGCTACGGATGGAATAATCAAATGTCTAGGCGCATCTAGCTGCACCCAAAATTGCCGCTTTTCTTTCCAAATTGCCGCATCAGTCACAGGTGTTCTAATCAGCAACTTTCCGCCAGGATTCAATTTGTCAAAACAAGCCTGAAGAGCTTCCATTGGGCTTTCCATATGCTCAAATGCATGATGCATCATGATCAGATCAAAGGAATTGCTACTCTCCTCTAATTGCTTCTTCCAGAGATGTAAATGGGAATTGATTTTCTTGTCATGCTCTAAAAACGGATCGAAGCCATGTAAATCAGTATATCCTGAAGCATACATTTCATAGAGCAACTGACCGTTGCCACAGCCTACATCAGCGATTTTCGCATCGAAAGGTGGATTAATTTTCTTTAGCCAGTGCGCATAAATTCCAGGCTCAAAGACTTTAGCCTTCGTTGTTTTCAACAGATTCATCCGAATCTGCTTAAACAGTCTTCTAGCAAATCCTGATTGCACCAAGGGCAAGAACGAATAGTATCCTGAGCTCGAATAATAATCCCCGAGATTTTGAGGGATTTCATCCAATTGAATTGATTTACAATCCAAACATTCTGAATAATGGAAAGAGCCTCCCATGCCAAACATTCGCTCAGTCGCCTCAAAAGTGCCTAAGCTATTACTCCCACAAAACTTACAAGCTTTATCCAAATCAAAAGACATTTCCACGAGTAAAAATCTGCTCGTAACTAGTTTTCAATAGATTTCACAATTCAATTACATTCCGATCCATTAAAATAAAAAGAGGCCATTATCAGGCCTATTTCCAATTTAAACCTGAATTCTTCTGATTAGCTCTGAATTGAGATTCATTTCAATGCTAAAATTAAGCAAAGAATCCCCAAGGCTGATTACTTTTGTGATTATTTGTTAGTCGAAACGCCCGCTGGGCAACGCATGAGTTTTATTTCGAATTTATTTTCACCTTCCGATAATCCCGACTCTTTAGGAGCCAAATTTAGAAACCAAAGACAAAAGGATTTTGAGGATTTATTCTTCCAGAATTTTTCAAAAAATGACCCAATTCGCATCCTCGACGTAGGAGGAGCTGCTTATTTCTGGGATACGAGTAGCCTGCCGTCCCTTCCTAATGTTGAGATTGTGCTCCTCAATCTTCGAGAAGAACAAACAACCCATCCAAAAATTAGGTCTGTCGTCGGCGATGCTACGAATATGGCTGAATTTGCAGAAAACAGTTTTGATCTTGTTTTTTCAAACTCGGTAATCGAGCACTTGTATACTTGGGAAAATCAGCAAAAGATGGCTAGTGAGATCATTCGTGTGGGCAAAAAACACTTCATCCAAACGCCAAATCGAACTTTCCCTGTAGAGGCACATTATGCTATTCCCTTTGCACAGTACGCTCCTAAACGGCTGTTGCATTTTTTCCTTACAAAAACTAAGGTAAGCAGACTTCGAAAATGGGATCCAAAAGATGCGCAGCAATACCTTGATGAAATCAGACTACTTGACCTAAAAGAAATGAAACTGCTTTTCCCTGATTCAAGTATGTATCTGGAAAAAATCTTCGGAATGGTCAAATCAATCTCTGCACATAACCTTTCTTAGTCGGCAAACTGTAGCCTTACCAAGTTGGCATAGAAGCCATCCTCTCTAGTGAGAAGATCAGTGTGATTGCCTTGCTCTACGATTTCTCCGTCGCTGAGCACATAGATTCTATCTACTTTGCGAATCGTAGCCAATCTGTGCGCGATGATGATGGTAGTTCTACCTTTCATTAGCTCATCTAATGCCTCCTGAACCAGGTGCTCTGACTCCGCATCTAGCGATGATGTCGCTTCGTCCAAAATCAAAATCGATGGGTCTTTCAAAATCGCACGAGCTATTGCCACACGTTGTCTTTGACCACCTGATAGCTTCACTCCGCGCTCACCTACAAGTGTATCTAGCCCCTCTGGGAATTGGGAAATAAACTGCCACGCGTTCGCCTTTTTGGAAGCCAAAATGATTTCTTCCTCGGTTGCACCTGGTTTGGCATAGGAAATATTCTCACGAATAGACCCACCAAAAAGCAATACTTCCTGTGGCACCATACCAATATGTGAGCGGAGATTTTCCAGATTCCATTCATCCAAAAGCCTGTCATCTACTTGAACAGATCCTTTCTGGACCTCATAGAACCTCATTAATAACTGAATGATCGTAGATTTTCCAGCCCCAGAATGCCCAGCCAAAGCCACTTTTTCTCCAGGATTTACATGAAAAGTCAGGTCTTTCAGCACTTCCATTTCTGGTCGGGTCGGATAGTGAAAGCCTACATTACTAAAGGCGATTTTGCCTTGGAAATTGGTAGCATTAGCTCCTGAAACTGATTCTGGCTCCTCGTCCAATATTTCCAGCACTCGCTCAGAAGAACCGATCGCCTTTTGAACCTGACCATAGATATCTCCAAGTCCAGCGATGGATCCACCAATAAATGTAGTGTACAACACAAAGGAGACTAACTCTCCAACGCTCATATCTCCAGAACTCACCAAACTCGCTCCGTACCACATCACCGCTACAATTCCGCCAAACAGGGCAAAAATGATAAAGGAAATAAATGCTCCTCTGTATTTGGCAGCGCGTAATGCAACACCAACCACGCGGTTTAGCCCACCACCATACCGAGCTGATTCGAATGCTTCTCCTACAAATGATTTGACTGTGCTGATAGATTGTAATGTCTCCTCCACGATCACATTTGCGGCAGCAAGTTCGTCTTGGGTACTTTTAGAAAGTTTTCTGATAAACCTCCCAAAAACCATTGCAATTACAACCAAAACAGGGAAAGTGGCCAGCATGAACAAGGTCAATTTAGGTGTATTTACCATCAGAAAAATAACGCCAGCGACAAGAGTTACAACTTGTCGGAAAAGCTCTGCCAGCGTGACCGAAAACGTATCCTGAAGCATGCTCACATCAGAAGTAATGCGGCTAATCAACTCTCCAGTACGACGCTTATCAAAGAATGTCATCGGTAAGCGCACCATTCGTGAATACAAGGCCAAGCGAATATCACGCATCGATCGCTCCGAGACTAAGGCAAAAAGCCAAACTCTGAAAAAGGAGAAAATACTCTGTACGGCAAGAATCCCTACCAATATCAAAGCGATCGAATTGATATCGCTTACGATCCAATCCGTTCCTTGAGCAGTATCAATGAGCTTACCTGCAACAAACGGGAAGGTAAGCAGGGTAAGTGAAGAAAATACTAGGAAAATCAACCCTAAAAAGAATGCTCCTTTATAAGGCATCAGAAATTGAAAAATGCCTCCGAGCTTACTTAAATTCTGCTTATTCAACTTCCTCTTTTCACTCTCGTCCAAAGCAGTTCCTCTTTTCTTAGCCATTCGTTATTTTTGGTATTGAGGGGACAAACTTAAGGCTTTTTTCGCAAGGATTTCCTTAGTAAAAGTGAAAGGTTTGACCATCCACTCCTACTATTTGAGCAATCATAGCTTTTCAATCCGGAGTGGGTTTACTTCTGCACTTTCAAAAATGAGGAAAAGTGCAACTATCTGCCCAATTGTGCATCAACCAATTCACGCTTCAGCTTGCGCTCACGATCTAGCATATTCTTACGATGATTGTCAAATTCCTCCTGCACATCAGCCAAATCTTTTTGGGCTTTCTTGATTTTTCTGAAGCTGGTAAAATACTGGAAGGAGAAAATAGCCAATGCTCCCGCTAGAACTGCTACTAAAACCCACATCATAGAGGAATAAACAGTCTTGTGAATTCCCATTCCCAAAAATGAAAAATTATCCTTTTCGTCAATTGCAGCCTGCTTTTCGGTTTCTGCTGTTTCCAAAATCGCATTGAGGTTTTTAATTGAATCCTTCTCGCTTACTATCAAAAGCTTAAGATCTCCAACTTCTTTTCTCATAGTGACCATTGAATCCAGAATATTGGACTTTAGCTTATCCAAATTGGTTCGCTTCACTACTTTATATTCCTGGAAGTTATTTGAGACACTGTAGATGTATTCAAACTGGCTATCTATAGTTCCAGAGTTAAGTGATCCTTTGTCCTCAGAATTTTCCTGTGAAAAACTGTAAGACGGAAAGGTGATCAAAGAAATCAAAACTAGGAACAGGGAAAGTACGCTCTTCATTGGGTAATCTATTTACAAACTAGGGTGAAATGCTTCGGTGTCCAATAAACATGCCTTGGAGGGTAAATACAAGGTTATTTGTATTAAGCTATCTCATTACACTTTTACAAATTTTACACTAAACATTGATTTTCAATACATTATAAGCTACATTGATTTATATTTTTTATTAATTTTTTTTCCTATGGTTAAAACCGTAAAAATCTGGCTGGTGCTTTTACCTCTTATTCTTATTATCGGGGTGGTGCTATATATGCAATCCTATAAGAATCAGCAAGAACTGGCAAATCAGCTGACCAGAAGCGTAGAAGCATCCAAAAATGATATAGTACGAGCCTTAGAAGATTACTACACAAGGGTAGAAGCCTATTTCGTACGAGAAGGATCAGCAAAATCAGCAATCCTTCGCTCTGATAAAAAAACAAGGATAGAAGCCAATAAACTTGCTCAAATCATTACCTGGAAGCCTAATTATACCAACCCAAAATTACTTAGTTCTTCATCTGATTTTGATGATTCTCTAAACTTCAAAAATGGGATGGTCATAAAAAATGGATTAGTCATTCGAATAGAAAATTTGCAGAATGACTATGACATAGATCAGTTTAGAAAAGCTTTCAATATTCCTGAGAATACTTCAAAAGAGTCTGTAAACTCTTTGGTGGTTGATTTAGAAATTCCGATCACAGAACTTTTGCGAAAGCAGAGCACCAACAAAATCTTTGAACACTTCTTTATCACCTTCGATGACGGAACCATCCTCTATCCAGCTGATGAGGCAGGAATCAAGCTTTTTATCCCCTCAGATATAGAGATTGACACCTTGGGCGTGACCAACTCTGGCACGGATATGATCCAGCTCAACTATTCCGGAAATCAGACCAGAGCCTATGTATCACCTATTCCTATAGAGAATCAACAACTCTACGCCGTAGGGTTGATCTCAGAAGGCACTTACCAAAAAGTAGGAATGCGCTTGGACTTCGGTAAACTTAGTATGTTGATCCTCTTTTTATTGATCCTGATCGCTTTAGTCCCAATCCTCGGGGTGATGAATCTTTCACCAGGCGATAACCTCACTCAAAACAAGGTAACTCAGGTGGGTATTTCACTGGTTTGCCTGACGATTATCATTGGCTATTCTATCTCTCAGTTTAAGAATGAACCAGACCCTGTGGCCGAGCAATCAGAGCTGGTGAACCAGCTTGAGTGCAGTTTGAGGGATTCTTTAGCTATCTATAAGGCAACCCTGGAATCTATTAATAGCTATGAGCAACTAGATAAGTTGCAAGTAAATTTCAATGAGGTCATTGCTTTCAGACCTACTGGGTATGTCGATAAAATCTATTTCAAAAATGCACCAACTCCTTTAATCGACTTTTCAAAGGACAGTTCAGCCATTGATTTGAGTCAGCGGGAGTATTTCACCTTTTTCACTAATAAGTCAATAGCAAGCAATACTTTTCTAGACTCACACTACAGCAGATCTGATGGACAATTGGAATCTGTGATCTCCAAAGACTTTGAATCGGGCGGCGATGGGAGCGAAATATCCGGAATAAATGCCATTACATTTAAGTTTAAGGTAGATCCAGGCTTAAGTGATCATTACCGCTTTCTCGCGCTCAAGGAAAATGGAAAAATCCTGCTAAAAAGCAATAAAATTTCTTCTCCAATCGCCACTATCCAAGAAGGAATCAATCAGGAGAAATGGGGAGAGATCAGCTCTTTAATGAGAAATAATTCAAATTCTACCTCCCACATAGAAACCTCACTTTATTTGAATGGTAATTTTTACACAGGAGTCCTAAAAAGGGTAGCTATTGATGGGTTTGATGAAAATGTCTGGCTACTATTTCTGGTGAATGAAAACATCAGTCATGCATTCTCCTCACTGAGCTCTGCAGAGTCCATCTCTTTGCTTAGTATCTATTTCCTGGCTTTGGTATTTAGTTTATTGATCCAAAAATATTCGAGAAGGTCGTTGGATAAGCAGGGTACCAAGGCATTTCTATATTCCTGGCTGGAGCCAAACGCCACTAATCTCCCTAGACTAAACTACCTAATCTTCGCCTATATAATCTATGCAATTTGTCTGATCGGTATATACTATGCCGCTGCAGTCTCGCATACAGATATGCTACTCTTGCTGATTTACTCCAGCTTTCTGATCTCATTTGTCAACTTATCTACGTCGATCAATTCGATGACCTTCGACGATTTCACGGAATTTAAAGTTCAGAGATACTCGATGAGATCGATAATCTTGGCCGGAATAAATCTTGTATTGATCATTTTCATTTGCTTCTGGAATGCACAGGTAATAATACCTAGCCTAGTATTGACTTTTATAGCTTGTGGAATTGTTTGTGTTTGGTTTGTTCTAATCAAACCCAGACTCAACTTTAACAATCGTTCAAAAAATATTACCATTCCCACGTTTCTTAGTCTCTGGTTTTTGATTATCGGCTTTTTGCCTGGATATTTTCTCCAATCTAAAACCCAAATCTATGAGCAAACCATCTGGAACTCTTCAGAAATCAACCTACTGAAAGACACCACCTATGATTCAAGAAATCTAGATTCATTTTATAGCCAATACGAATTGGACAGAAGAAAATTTCTCACCTGGATTGCTGATCCTTTTGACGAAAAAATCAAAAATTTCATAGCTCCAAACCAGCAAGTTTTCAAATCAGCAATGACTCAAGGAAGCCTCGGAATCCCTAAAGTTACAGTGCTCATCACCAATTTACTGACGGTAATTTTGATGTTGATTTTATTCATACTTTTTGTAAACATCATCCAAAATATCGTCTTCTATCCATTTTTTGGTTTAAAAAGGAAAGGAATAAATTTCTCCAATCCCAAGCTCTTTTTCTGCTGTCCACAATCAGGAAGAACAGCAGAATTGGTGAATAAAAAAATAAACCAGAATCAACTCCAGACCATAAATTTATTGGATGCTGACTTAATTAGCCCGGATCTTCTCAATCCCGAAAAAACACATATACATATTCAAAATATTCATTGTCTGAAAAATCAATTGGATATTATCCCCATTCTCAACAAACTTTTAGCTCAAAATAAATCCATCATTATCAGTTCAGGCAAAAGCTGGGATGAGCTTTTCTCCAGACTTACGGAAATAGACGATCAAGTCATCTTTGCAGAGACATTCACTGAGTTTGAATTCCACACGCTACCCATCAATCTACATAGTTTTAAAGCTGAGCCGAATGTCAAAAAACATGTATTGCTTCATCAGGCAGAAAATGAAGAGAAAATGCAACTTGGAATTGCCCAGTTTGCTGACATCTGGTCCGAGCTGAATTTTCAGGAAAAACTCGTTTGCTACTCATTTTCTATGGAGAGATTTCTCAATAAATCACGCAAAAACGCAATACATGAATTAATCCGAAAAGGAATTTTAGTCAAAACCAAAACACTAGATTCCTTATCAGCTGCGGATCAAAAAGGCTGTACAGATGCTAAGGAAGAAGAGGAAATGGACTCCACCTTAGAATGGCAGAAGTATGAATTTTTCAGCAGGCTTTTCCAGACTTATATTTTGACACATGTGAGTAAAGAAGAGATCAAAGGATTCCGGGATTTTGAGAGTAAAAACGGAAATTCACGCATGATTCAAGTCTCAGCTATAAGCTTTGTACTGATCTGCTTTGCGTTGATCAGCATATTTGATAGAACTTTTCTCAATGAAATCTATGCTTACCTCACAGGAACGTTAGGCCTATTGGGAAGTCTATATGCGCTGTTAAACAGAGGTTTTTCAGGTTTCAAATTTGGCAAAAGTGAACCAGCAGCTTAATACCCATCTTACTAGTGGATAAGGAATTTATTTAGTATTAGATTTCCTTTACTGTATCCACCTGAGAAGCGATATAGGCAGGTCTGGAAGATGCAAAAAAAGTGATCGTAATCATGGCGATACTAATCCAGAAAAAATCAGTCCAAATCATTTTAACTGGGTAAGAGTCCACTACTCCCGAGGAAATCCCAAGGGAAACCAAACCAAATGTCTGCTGTAGCCAGCATACCAAATAACCCAAAACAATCCCAATCAAAGCCCCGCTAAACGCAATCATTGCTCCTTGCTTAAGAAAAATTCGTTTGATCAATTTCTCTGTTGCTCCCATGGCCTTTAGAACTGCTATATCTTTTTTCTTTTCGATTGACAGCATACTAAGCGAGAAGAAAATATTGAACGAAGCAATCCCGAGGATAAAGGTCAAGGTAAGGAAGACAAAAAACTTCTCCATCTTCACAGTACGGATCAGATCAGCATGCTGTTCATCTTCATTTTTGACCAGAAACTCCTCCCCTAAATGGTTTTTTAATCTTTCATGAACTTCAGCGATTGAATACCCATCCTGAACCTTCACTTCCAGCGCAGTTCTTTTTTCTCCGTACCTAAGTAAGTCTCTGACAAAACCAAGAGGAGCAATCACATATTCATCGTCAAACTGGCGCTCACCAATGCTAAAATAAGCAACTGGGTCAAGAACCGCTGTTTCATAGAATTGGGATGGATCGATGGAAGCGGCTGTTCTCGGAGCTTTGGGATAAAAAACTTTCAGAGGGACATTCACATCGTCCAGATTCACCGAAAGAAAAAAACCAACTCCCCTACCCAAAATCGCAGCGGGATTTAGCTCTGTTCCTAGCGTGGTATCTCCCCAGAAATAGCCTCTAGCAAACCTTCCTTGATCCAGAAAATTATCAGATACTCCTTTGAGCCTTCCTATCATCTGGTTGCCATTGTAATCCAGCAGGGCATTGTCTTCGATGACTTCAGTGAGGACCGCTACACCTTCAAGGCTTCTAATGCTATCCAGCCACTCTTCGCTCGTCATAAAACTTTTGCCTTGAGCAGCCTCAATTTTCAGTTCAGCGTCGAAACTAGCAAAGATACCGCGAATCAAATCCTCCAAGCCATTGAATACAGACATCACAATCACCAAGGCCATCGTGCCCACAGCAACTCCTATCATAGAGATTCTGGACAAAATGGTGATGAAATTTCGCTTTTTCTTACTGCGAAAATATCTGGAGGCTATGAAAAAACTGAGATTCAACGCTAGCTAGATTAATCCTCTTCTTCTTGATCCTCTTCTTCAGGCGGTGCTGGCGGAATAGCTAGGTTAGAAATCACCTTATCCATATGCTGAGCATAGGCAGCTGAATCATCTGGGAAAAATGCGATTTCAGGAATTACACGAACTGATTTCCCGATTCTCTTGGCCAATTGATGTCTGATTTCCTTCTTGTGCTCATTGATCAACTTATACGTCGCTTCTGGATCAGCTAATAAAAAGCTTAGGTAAACTTTTGCCAAACCCAGATCTGGACTCATTAGCACGCGAGTAATAGTCACCATAGCCCGACCGACTAGATGTTTTGATTCTTTTTGAAATATATCGCCCAACTCTTTTTGGATCAGTTTGGCGTATTTTTGTTGTCTTTTACTTTCCATATGAAGTATTTGTGGTACAAATTTAGCGAAATAGTTGGGCAAGCTTTA